>RCNB010000898.1_pt1 | contig 19220 bp, 14 predicted proteins | sample 2041321 | NCBI WGS metagenome assembly RCNB01 (sample SAMN09708232, study PRJNA481090) | Marine sediment metagenome, whole genome shotgun sequencing project. | reverse complement strand
GTAAAGCATTCGAGTGAAGTCGGCGTGATTGTCGAACGGGGCAGCAAGACCTGATGCCACGGGTGTTTGTTAGCGGCGGTAGCAATATTGATGCCGCAAAAAATATTCAACAAGCCGTTCATGAGCTTCGTTCGGAGTTTGGTGAACTTTGCTTATCTAAAGTTTATCGCTCGCCTGCGGTGGGTTTCGATGGCGATGACTTTTTGAATCTGATAGTTGGTTTTACGACAGATCGTTCCCCGCATGATTGTGCTGCAGTCATGACGCGTATCGAAGCTGCGGCAGGTCGCACAGATGACCAGCACGGCTTTACGGCGCGCCCTTTAGATCTGGACATGGTTGTTTTCGGTGATCTGGTTGATGACGATAAGGCACTGCGTTTGCCGCGGGATGATGTCGACAAGTACGCTTTTGTGTTGGGTCCGTTGGCTGAAATTGCCCCCGAATCCCTGCATCCGGTCTCAGGTAAATCCTTCGCTGAGTTATGGGCTGATTTTGATCAGGCCCATGTGGTAATGCACGTGGAGCCATTTAGTTTTACAGATTAAGGCGCCCACAGCCGGGTGTTACCAGCCGATAGACCGTCCACCGTCCACTGCAATAATCTGGCCAGTAATATAGGGGGCATCCTTCACTAGAAACAGCACTGTGCGTGCTATATCCGTTGGATCACCTACTCGTTTCATAGGCACTTGTTTCACAATCGTGGCAGCAACTTTGTCTGGCATGCCTTCATCGGGCCAGAGAATAGCGCCAGGCGAAACGCCATTGACGCGCACATCGGGTGCGAGATCTTTAGCCAGTGTTTTGGTGAGCATCGCTAGTGCAGCTTTCGCCGGGCCATATACCGTGTGATCTTTTAAAGGCCGCTGCGAATGGATGTCGACAATATTGATGATGACGCCCTGTGCTTTCTTCAGGAAAGGCAGCGCCGCTTGTGACAAGAAGAGTGGTGCTTTCAGGTTGCTGCCAATCAAATCCAGCCATTGTTCGTTGGTAACTGTGCCAAGCGGTGTCGGGTAAAACGATGAAGCATTGTTAACGAGAATATCCAGCTGACCCGTTTTGTCGGTGACATTCTTAATGAGCGAGTTTGGCGCATCGCTATCAAGCAGGTCAGCCTGAACAATAAAAGCCGAGCCTTCGCGCAAGCCATTGAGTGAGTCAGACAATTCCTGAGCCGCTTTTTCAGAGCCCCGATAGTGAATCGCAATATTCGCTCCATACTGATGGAGGGTTCTTGCCGTGCATTCACCCAGCCGTTTGCCAGCACCGGTAATAAGTGCCCACTTGCCGTTCAGATTAGTATCAGGAATAGTCAATGGCTTGCCTTCGTTTTAATGTTGTCACTCTCGTCAGGCGCATAAGATTACACTAGTGAGCATGTCCAACCAATTACCTGAGCCCGATGCCATTGCGGCAGAGCACAGCGACCGGCTCCTCGCCCTAATTCGGGAGGAGATCGCAGAGGCAGGCGGCTGGCTGTCATTTGCTGACTACATGGGTCTTGCGTTATATGCGCCAGGTCTTGGCTACTACTCAGCGGGTGCTGCCAAGTTCGGAGCAGCGGGTGACTTTGTTACCGCTCCGGAGATATCGCCGCTGTTTTCGAGGTGTCTGGCCGGGCAGGTCGCTGAGATTCTCGATCAGTGTGGTGGGCGCACCATTTTGGAGTTGGGTGCCGGCAGTGGTGCTTTAGCTGTGGATATGTTGCTGGAGTTGCAGCGTTTGGGTGCACTCCCTGAGCAGTATTTAATTCTTGAGCCTTCCGCCGATTTGCGCGCGCGCCAACAGCAACTTGTTAAAGATAAAACTCCGGGGTTTCTTGATCGTCTGCAGTGGCTGGATGGTTTACCTGCCGAGCCTTTTAAGGGTGTTGTGGTCGCTAACGAAGTGTTAGATGCGTTGCCGGTGACGTTGTTTGAATTGAATCGTTCGGGACATCAGGAGCTGGGCGTTGTTGATGGTCCTGAAGGCTTGGCTTTTGCAGGGCGTCCTGTTGCAGGCGAGCTTGCCTTGTTCGTTGATGAGCTGGCAGCCGTTCGTGACATGCCCAATGGCTACCAGTCAGAAGTCTGTTTTGCTGTTGATGGTTTGGTGAAAAGTGTCGCCGAGGTGCTGGACGCAGGAGCGGCAATTTTTATTGACTACGGTTTGGCATCGACAGATTTCTATACGCCAGATCGGAGGCAGGGAACTCTGCGTTGTCATTACCGTCACCATGTACATAACGATCCGCTAATCTTTCCGGGTATTCAGGATGTAACGGCTTGGGTGGATTTCACCCGGGTTGCAGAGGCTGCGTTAGCTGCTGGCCTGCGTGTCGCCGGGTATACAAATCAGGCCCAGTTTTTGCTGCACTCCGGTTTGGATGAGCAATTTGAACGTGCCTCATCAGCATCGGTGCTCGATCAGGTGCAGTTGGCCGGTCAGGTTCGTAAGTTGACGCTACCCGGTGAGATGGGTGAGGTGTTTAAACTAATGTTGTTGATTACAGACGGTGTGGAGGCAAGCAGCGGTTTCGCCGGGCGCGATTTACGGATAAGCCTGTAATGGCTGCTCGTAATTTGTGAATTGAGACGGGCATGGTGTGTTGAATTTGGGGTAGAGTTCCCAGCAATCACTATTTACACAGTTAAGGAAAGGGCAGTCTGTGGATTGGATCGAATCAGTTTTATTGGCACTGGTGCAGGGCTTAACCGAATTCCTGCCCATCTCAAGTTCTGCGCATTTGATTCTGGTGCCACAATTTCTTGGCTGGGAAGATCAGGGTTTGGCATTCGATGTAGCCGTTCACTTCGGTACTTTATCTGCCGTGTTGTGGTACTTCCGCCATGAAGTTGTCGAGATATTGCAGGCATGGTTCGCATCACTAGTCGGGAAGGCCGATCAGTTTGAGAATGGTGAAGCCAATGCTCATCTTGGCTGGGCAGTTTTGATTGCCACGATACCTGTCGGTCTATTTGGCCTGGTATTTCATGACTTCATTAGCGAAAATCTCCGCAACCCGTTGGTAATCGCTGCCACTACAGCTATTTTTGGTGTGCTGTTGTGGGTGGTCGACCGGAAAGGCGGGGTTGGCAGTAGCGAATACGGAATGAGTTGGCGCACGATCGTCTTAATTGGCTTAGCTCAGGCTTTGGCTTTAGTTCCTGGAACATCGCGCTCCGGTATTACTATTACCGCAGGCCTGGCTTTGGGATTGTCGCGAAAGGCATCGGCCCGCTTCTCATTTCTGATGTCGATTCCGGTCATTGCGCTGGCGGCCGGCCTCGAAACAAAAAATCTTGTTGAGTCAGCAGTACCGGTAGATTGGGATGTTCTTTTTATTGGTGTCGCCGTATCAGCAATTAGCGCCTACTTCTGCATCAAGGTGTTTTTGATCGCGCTCGACAAGCTCAGCATGTTGCCGTTTATGATTTATCGATTGGTACTGGCAGCAATCTTGCTAGCGGCGTTCGTCTAAGCATCGCTCTCGCCATCGTTCTGGCCATCGCTCTGGCTAATTGTGTCGTGATTCGTCCTTGATGCCTGCCTGATGGCATCAATGGCTTCTACTCTTAGTTCTTTGATACGGTCGCCTATCGCTTTGCCCTGGTATTCGGGTTCAACATCTTTAGCAGAAACCTGCATGGCTGCTTTCTGCATGGTGCGCAGGTAGTCGGCGGACGGATAAGGGTCTTGTTCTAATCCTGTTCTCCCTCGCATATCTGCCTCACACGCAAGCAGAAATTGCTCAAACCTTTCGGGCTTACGAAAGCTGTCAGTCGCCTCCAGCAGCTTTAGAACCGTTGCCGCTCTAAGTTCCTTAGCCCTATGGCAAAGTAGGTGCTGTTTGGCAACATGCACTGCGAGTTCACGATAGCGGTTTGGCGCAGCAGCCCGATCACACAGTTGATTAATTAGGGGCACACCTCGGGACTCGTGACCTCGATGGGCTGGCCATTCTGCCTTTGGTGTCGTGCCTTTCCCCAGGTCATGGGTAAGAGCCGCAAACCGTGTTTCCGGTTGTGTACTTAGCAGGGCGGCTTGTTCTAGAACCATGAGCGTGTGAATGCCCGTATCGATTTCAGGATGCCACTTTTCAGGCTGTGGTACTCCGAATAGTCGATCAATTTCGGGGAAAAGTACTTCCAGAGCATCGACTCTCCGCAGCAATTCGAAGTAGATGTGTGGGCTCTGTGTGTTGAGGGCCTTCTCAGTTTCGGTCCAGACCCGCTCCGGGGTCAGGGCTTTGAGTTCTCCGCTTTTGCTGATGTCGCGCATCAGTTCGATGGTTTCTGCTGCGACCGTAAAGCCCAGATGTTTGAAGCGCGCCAGAAAACGGGCAACACGCAGGACTCGCAAAGGATCTTCTCTGAACGCATCCGATACATGCCGGATTATCTTTTTTTGTATGTCGCCAACGCCGTTATAGGGGTCGATTAGGCTGCCATCGGTGTCTTCGGCAATGGCATTTATTGTCAGGTCACGACGCAAGAGGTCGTCTTCTAATGTGACATCTTCGCCTGCGTAGACATCGAAGCCTGTGTAGCCCGGTCCGGTTTTCTTCTCAGTGCGAGCTAGTGCGTATTCCTCTTTGCTCTGTGGGTGCAGGAATACCGGAAAGCTTTTGCCTACCTGTTGATAGCCTTTATCGAGCATTGCTTGAGGATTGCTGCCGACAACAACCCAGTCGCGCTCTTTGACATTAAGCCCAAGTAGTTTGTCGCGAACGGCACCGCCAACTAGATAGATTTCCATGCCGTCATTGTAGCCGCAAATATTAGTTGACGCGGTAGGCAATAAAAAAAGGCTCATCTAGGTGCAGATGAGCCTTTGGTTTTCCTGCTGTGATTTGTAGCTAGCGAATTTGTAGCAGCAGTGTCCGGTTACCGCGGACGACCCTGAGCAAGAGAACGCTTTGTCCTTCGGCTGCAGCCTGCAGTTCCGCGATAGAGGTAACTCGTGTGCGATTAACCGAGGTAATCAGGTCGTTCTGGCGCAACCCATTCATCGCTGCCGGACTGTTTTGTTCTACCGCATTTACCAGAACAGCTTCGCTAACAAATGCGCCGGGAGAACTATTAAAAGTGGCAAATTCCGCACCCTGCAGGCCCGGATGAATCTCATCCGCATCTGCCATGCTGATACTTTCGATGCTGCTGAGCTCAGCGGTAACGGTTTTCTCTTTATTTTCATGAATCACAGTGACTTTTACTTTATCGCCACTGCGCTTCAGGCCGATTGCATTGCGTAATTCGGCGGCACCGTCAACGTCTTTGCCATCGACTTTGATGATGACATCGCCTACTTCAATACCGGCCTTCTCTGCGGCCGAGCCCGGGACAATCTCCTGAACCAGAGCACCGTCGGTACTGTCCATGCCATAGGCTTCGGCAGTATCTTTGGTGAAGTTAGTAATGCTTACGCCAAGCAGTCCGCGGCGTACTTCCCCGAATTCGATGATCTGCTCCATGATCGAGCTCGCCATATTCGATGGAATGGCGAAGCCAATACCGATGTTGCCACCGCTCTGGCTAAAGATCGCCGAATTGATACCCACTAGTTCGCCGTTCATATCGACCAGCGCACCACCGGAGTTGCCCGGATTGATGGCTGCATCTGTCTGGATAAAGTCTTCGTAACCGTCGCGGTTTATCCCGGTTCGCCCGAGCTGACTGATGATGCCTGAGGTCACAGTATGTTTTAGGCCAAAGGGGTTGCCTATGGCTAGTACAAAGTCACCAACCCTTGCTTCATCTGAGTTGGCAAAGTTCATTTCGGTAAGGTTTTCCGTGTCTTCGACCTGGATTACCGCAATATCTGTGCCTGCATCTGAGCCGATGACGGTGGCGTCCAGCATGCGTCCATCAGTAAGACCGACGACTATTTCGTCGGCATTTTCGATAACGTGATGATTGGTGAGGATAAGGCCTTTTTTAGCGTCAACGATAACGCCGGAGCCTGCACTACGGACTTTGCGTTCGCCGCTAGGTCCGCCCTGACCTCCCGGCGGTGCGCCAAAGAAACGTCGGAAGAAGGGGTCGTCCATCAGTGGATTGCGCGGTGTCTTTACGGTGCCTTGAATCGCGATACTAACAACAGCAGGAGCTGTTTTGTCGACTAGTGGCGCCAGGCTCGGTACGCCTTGATTCACCAGTTCTGGCACAACGGCGCGTGCGCTGCCCATGATTAACATCATCGTTAGGCTGCTAAGCAATACCAGAGATTGAATAGAGGGTGTTCTGAAAAGGGTGGATGACTTCATAGTTGCGAGTGCCTTTTGCATCATGTTTAAAAGGGTTCCTGACTAGAAAATATAGACATGAAAATGGAGCCCATCTGTGGTGTGCCAACAAATTAATAGTGGCGATTCTATTAAATTTAAACCAGTTAAGTGGACATATCTTATTAGGAGTAGTTCCCAGTGGTGCTCACAGGAAACGGCCTTGCATAGCGCTAGTGATGATTGCGCAGTGTTCGTTTCTGTTGATTTTCTAAGTTGTTGTTGCCGTGCGTTTTTCACCCGCGTTATACATTGCCTGTGGATAAGTTGTGGAAAAGTGGTGTATTAGCTGGGGATGACCTAAACACAAGATATAGTGTTGCTTACCAACGGGCGTGCATCGAAAAAAGATGAGGAAATCATGGGTTGTTTTCTGTAAAAAATAGTATAAGTTTATGTTTTATAAGGTTAAGTACTATATTTTGCATCCCGACAAAAATCTTGACACTCGGCTCCTGCCGACATAACCTAACTTATCGCCGACACAATATCTTGTGGCGGCCATTATTATATCGGTTGTTGCCGGGGGGCATTTCGGGTTTGGGTTTGCAAGTGCTTGTGCTGCTTGGCTTTCCATTCTTTTTTGTTGCTCCGCGTCATAGATCAGAAGTGGTCCGAAGGTAAAAACCAAGGATTGTTGACTGCCAGAGTGTGCTGATCTCTGCAGTCTCATCGACCAGAGTTGGGGTAAGTCTGACAATGAGCATTCGAACATGAGTACCGCAGTGGAAAAAGTTAACGCCGATAAGGACACCATCACGTTTCAGGAGGCTTCTGTCGATATTTGGGACATGAAGTATCGGCTGAAGTCTAAACATGGTCAGGTTATCGATGAAACCATGGATGACACGTATCGTCGTGTTGCCCGTGCGTTAGCAGATGTAGAAAAAGAAGAAGACCGCGATAAGTGGTACGAGTCGTTTCATTGGGCATTGCGTACAGGCGCGATTCCTGCCGGCCGTATTATTTCGAATGCGGGTGCTCAGGACCACAAGCCAGCAACCTCAACCATTAACTGTACTGTGTCCGGTACCGTTGGCGATTCAATGCACGATATTCTCGGTAAGGTGCATGAAGCTGGCCTTACCCTGAAGGCGGGTTGCGGTATCGGTTATGAGTTTTCGACTCTGCGCCCTAAAGGTGCCTACGTGTCGGGTGCCGGAGCACTAACCTCCGGTCCTCTGTCATTCATGGATATTTACGACAAGATGTGTTTCACCGTGTCTTCTGCCGGTGGTCGCCGTGGCGCACAGATGGGTACTTTTGATGTTGCTCATCCCGATGTCATGGACTTCGTTAAAGCAAAACGCGAAGACGGTCGTCTTCGCCAGTTTAATTTGTCTCTGCTGGTAACCGATGGCTTTATGCAGGCTGTTCGCGATAAGAAAGACTGGACACTGTCGTTTCCGCTTGACAAAAAAATACTCGAAAGCGAAGAGATTGATCTCGAAGACCCTGAACAAATAGTTTGGCGTGATTGGCCTGTGACTAAAGGCTACGTGACTAATGACACCGGATTGGTTGCCTGTAAGGTTTATAAAACCATGCCGGCAGCACGACTCTGGGATCTCATCATGTCATCAACGTACGATTTTGCAGAGCCGGGCTTTGTGTTGATCGATAAAGTTAATGAGATGAACAACAATTGGTTCGATGAAAACATTCGTGCGACCAACCCTTGCGGTGAGCAGCCTTTGCCGCCTTACGGTTCTTGTTTGCTGGGTTCGATAAACCTGACCCGTTTCATTGAAGCTCCGTTTACTGAAAACTCCCGTTTTGATTGGGATGGTTTCCGCGACGTCGTTCGCATCTTTACCCGCATGCTCGACAACGTGGTTGAGATTAACGGCTTGCCACTCGAAGGCCAGCGCAAGGAAATCATTCGTAAGCGTCGTCATGGCATGGGCTTCTTAGGCTTGGGTTCAACACTCGCGATGTTGCGTATGAAATACGGCAGCGATTCATCCGTAGAGTTTACCGAGAAGGTTGCCCGCGAACTGGCAGTTGCCGGTTGGGAAACCGCGCTGGAATTATCACGCGAGAAGGGGCCGGCTCCGATCATGCTCGAAGAGTTTATGGTTACTCCGAGGATGTTGCGCCAGCGCCCTGAAATGGCTGCTGACGGTTGGAAAGTTGGCGAAAAAGTGTCAGGCAAAGTGTTGCATGGTCGCTATAGCCGCTACATGCAGCAGTTAGCCGGTGTTGCTCCCGCATTGGTTGAAGACCTGATCAATGAGGGTGCGCGGTTTACCCATCACAGTTCAATTGCTCCTACCGGAACAATCTCATTATCTTTAGCGAATAACTCAAGTAATGGTATCGAGCCTAGCTTCGCGCATCATTACTTCCGTAATGTTATTCGTGAAGGCAAGAAGTCGAAAGAGAAAGTCGACGTGTTCTCGTACGAACTGTTGGCCTATCGTCATCACATTAATCCCAATGCTATGCCTGAATCAGAATTAGAGGGCGAGCAGTTGCCCGATTACTTCACTACGGCTGAAGACATCAGCCCGAAAGAGCATGTTGATATTCAGGCGGCTGCACAGAAATGGGTCGATTCATCTATTTCCAAAACCGCTAACGTGCCGACCGATTTTCCTTATGACGAATTTAAGGATATTTATCTGTATGCCTATGAAAAGGGTCTGAAGGGATGTACAACATTCCGCTTCAATCCTGAGGCCTTTCAGGGTGTGTTAGTTAAAGAGAAAGATCTGCAAAACACCGAGTACACCTTTGTACTGGATGATGGCAGTGAGGTCACATTGAAGGGTGACGAAGAGGTCGAGTACGACGGTGAAATGCATACCGCGGCGAACCTGTTCGATGCGCTTAAAGAAGGCTATTACGGCAAGTTCTAATCGTCGTGTAAGCCCACAGAATAGAGTTTAAGGAAGTTTAATGGCTATCAAAATTGATAAACCGATTGTTGAGTATAGGCTCGGCAGTTCCGCAGCAGAAAAGGCTGAGAAGGCTGCAGCTGCAGAAGCTGCCGCAGCAAAGGTTCGTGAGACAAGTGCAGATGGCAAAGTTGTCCGTATGCATGAGAAGCTCGAACGCCCGGACATGCTTCGCGGCTCTACCTATAAAGTAAAAACACCGGTATCCGATCATGCGATGTATGTGACGATTAATGATGTGGTGTTGAATGTAGATACCGAGTATGAAACGCAGCGACCCTTTGAGATTTTTATTAACTCAAAGAACCTGGATCACTACCAGTGGATTGTTGCATTGACGCGAATTATGTCAGCCGTATTCCGTAAAGGCGGTGACGTTACGTTTCTTGTCGATGAGCTGAAAGCGGTATTTGATCCCCGCGGTGGTTACTGGCAGCCGGGCGGCAAATTTATGCCTTCGATTATTGCTGAGTTGGGCCATATCGTTGAGATTCATCTGCGTTATATCGGCATGTTGCCTGGAGAGCAGTTGGATGAGCACCAGCGCAAACTGGTTGAAGCCAAACGGCGTGCATTCGAAGAGTCACAGAAGCAGACCGATGCCTTTGCAAAGGATGTTCACAGTGTTGATTCTAGTGCTGCTGATACCGATGAAGTGAAGTTTCCGGCTGGCTCGCAGATGTGCACGAAGTGTTCAACGATGGCGTTGATAATGATGGATGGGTGTATGACATGTCTATCCTGCGGCGACTCCAAATGCGGTTAGTCTGGTCTTTTTTGCGTCTGGCGGCGTTGTCGCATTGATCTGAAATCCTCACGTACATGCGTACGCTCCGGTATTCAGCCCAACACTCCGCCTTACCAGTCACAAAAAATCCTGCGACTAACCGGTGGTGCGATGAATAGCGGAGTTGCCGGAAACTCTCCGCACTTTGTGCGATTCGGTTTCCTCATTTAGGTGACGGTCGTTGGAGTAGTTGCCGGAAACCTTCCGCACTTCGTGCGATTGGGCTTCCTCTGAGAGTTTCAGGTGTTTGGATAGGTTTAGTTGAAAAGTATTATTTAGTTTTAGCGGTCTGAGTTTGTTTTTTGTTTGATTTGCTGGCAATGCGGAGGAAGCTTGTTTGCAGAGAAAGCTGTAATTGCAGAATCGCGGGGGCATTTGTGCGCATACAAGCCCTTACTCGGACCCCGCTTATTGCGGGGTTTTTTTTCGCCTGAGTTGCGTTGAGCGCGGTTCCCAATAGGCCGCAATCTCGCCGTGCTGTGCTAACATTAGAGTCTCATTAATGGCGTTGTGTTATCGAGCAATGCCTTGGCGTGCTTTGACTATAAAACACAGTAGAACAATACGATGAGTCTTAACGTACCTGATTTTTCTAATGTCCGGATTCTTGTTGCCGGTGATCTTATGCTGGATCAGTATTGGTTCGGCCCGACCTCGCGTATATCTCCCGAAGCCCCTGTGCCGGTCGTTAAAGTAACGAAGACTGCAGCCCGGGCGGGTGGTGCGGCTAACGTCGCAGTGAATTTATCCAGCCTTGGTGCCCCGACTACCGTCGCCGGTGTTGTTGGTGATGATCCCAATGGTCAGCATTTACAGGAATTACTCGACAAGCTTGGCGTGAAGTCTGAGTTGTGTAAATCATTGCATCCGACTATTACCAAGCTGCGTGTATTGAGTCGCAACCAGCAGTTAATTCGTCTTGATACCGAAGATGCCTACTCAATGGCCGATGCCGAAGAGTTGGCTGTCATTGTCGATCGTCATCTTGATGGGCAGAACGTTTGTATTCTTTCTGATTACGCGAAAGGCAGTCTTGGCGACATCCGTGCGTTGGTCGAGTTGTGTCATAAGCATGCGGTTCCGGTACTTGCCGACCCCAAAGGTACAGATTTTGATATCTATCGTGGCGTCACCGTCTTAACGCCCAACTTGGCTGAATTTGAAGCTGTTGCAGGCACAAGCGGCGACGATGCAGAGTTGTTCGAAAAAGCTCAGGCCCTGCGGGCGGAACTCGATATTACCTATCTGGTCGTTACGCTGAGTGAACGCGGAATGATGGTAGTCACCGAAGACGCCGAACCGGAAATGTTTCCCGCTAAAGCACGCGAAGTGTTCGATGTGACCGGCGCGGGCGATACAGTTATTGCAACGTTGGCGGCAGGTATCGGTGCAGGCTTAAATATCTCTGAAGCCGCGGCTCTGGCGAACCTTGCCGCGAGCCTTGTTGTGGCAAAAATTGGTGTGGCATCGGTTACAACCGATGAATTACGACTGGCATTACATGAGCAGGGGCAGGGTGGTCGTGGCCTGCTGACTCAGAAGCAAGCCATTAAGGCTGTTCGTGAGGCGCAGTCGCGCGGCGAGAAAGTTGTCATGACGAACGGCTGTTTTGATATTTTGCATCCGGGTCACGTCAGCTATCTGCAAGAGGCCAAAGCTCGCGGTAACAGGCTTATCGTTGCCGTTAATTCCGATGAGTCAGTGAAGGTCCTGAAAGGCGAAGACCGGCCCATTAATCCTTTAGCAGACAGGATGGCCGTATTGGCTGGCTTGGCTTCTGTCGATTGGGTTGTTGGTTTCGAGGAGGAAACACCGGAGCGTTTGATTTCTGAGGTGTTGCCCAATGTGCTGGTGAAAGGTGGCGATTATCGCCCCGATCAAATTGCCGGCGGTCGTGCGGTACTCGAGAACGGGGGTTCTGTCGAAGTGCTCGGGTTCTTAGAAGGGCGGTCTACATCCTCGATTCTGGATGCGATCCGCAAGTAGATTGTACTTTCTCTATTCCATACTGATTTATTTATTACTGCCATTGGTATTAATCTACCTGTGGCTGAAGAGTTTTAAACAGCCCGACTATCGCAAAAATTTTTCCCAGCGTTTGGGCTTGGCCGGGCCGGCAGCAACCAGGCCGGTAATCTGGGTTCATGGCGCATCGGTCGGCGAGATAACTGCTGCGACACCGCTCATCCGTCGCTTACTGCTTAGCTATCCAAACAAAACGTTGTTGGTCACTACAGTAACTCCTACGGGTGCGGTACGGGCCAGAGAAACTTTTGGTGATGACGTGCTGCATTGCTATTTGCCGCTGGATGCAGGCTTTGCAGTTCGTGGCTTTATAAAACGTTACCAGCCAGAGTTCGCCGTTATCATGGAAACTGAGATCTGGCCAACCTTGTATCACGAGTTAGATCAACAAAGCATCCCCATCATTATTGCCAGTGGCCGTTTATCGCAGAAGTCTGTGGACGGTTATGGTCGGTTTCGGCCTCTAATAGAGGCCGCACTAAGTGGCAATGTTTCGATTGCTGCTCAGACCCCTGATGATCGCGAGCGGTTTTTAGCTGTGGGAGCATCACCAGAAAAGGTTCTGGTGACTGGTAATATTAAATTCGATTTTGATCTGCCTGATGGTATAGACCTTATCGGCCGAGAGTTTCGTGAGAAGCATGGTTGTGCCGAGCGTCCGGTGTGGGTGGCGGCGAGTACTCATGAGGGTGAAGAAGAGCAGATGCTCGCTGCTCATGAGGCCTTGTGTGCAACTCATCCCGATGCATTGTTGTTGCTGGTTCCGAGGCATCCTGAGCGTTTTGATGATGTGGCAAAGTTGCTACGTCAATCGGATGTGAGTGCTGTAAGACGCAGTAGTAATCAGATCTGTGATATCCGCACCCGTGTTCTACTTTGTGACAGCATGGGCGAGATGATGATGTTCTATGCTGCCGCGGATGTGGCGTTTGTGGGAGGTAGTCTCGTCAATATTGGCGGCCACAATTTGCTGGAACCAGCATCATTGGGTAAATCCATTATTTGCGGACCTTCAATGTCTAATGCAAAGGATGTGGCAGAGATGCTGGTTGCAGCGGGTGCTTTGCAGATCGTTGAGAACAGCGATGATTTGAGCCGTCGTCTTGATGAGTTGTTTACCCGGCCTTCCAGTCGGGAGGAATTGGGCAAGAGTGCACTAAAGGCAATCGAGAATAACCGTGGTGCTCTGGATCGCTTGATGGACTTTATTAAGCAGGCCACTAAGACGTAAAACAAGATATAAAAACAAGACATAAAAAAAGCCCCATACGATGGGGCTTTTTTTATGTCTTGCTAGCTAAGCGTTTATTCTACGTCGCTCTCACTTAAAGCCGGGTTGGTGTCCAGTACTTCAGATTCGCGTTGTAGCCAACTGTTGACCATTGCCAGGTCATCAGGATTGAGTGTTCCTGCCGCCTGCTTCAGCCTAATGACATTCACAATGTAGTCATAGCGGCTGCGTGCATAGTTGGTTTGAGCCAGGAACAGAGAACGTCTGGCATCGAGCACATCTACGGTTGTGCGTGTGCCCACCTCGTAACCCGCTTCCGTTGCTTCTAAAGCGACTTCGCTGGACTTTCTTGATTGACGTAGCGCTTTTACACGAGAGATTTCTGATTCCACACCGTAGTAGGCATCGCGTGCTTCACGTTCGGTCTGCCGAACAACTTTCTCAAAGTTTTCTTTGGCTGCCCGGTGACGATATACAGCTTCTTTAACTGCCGATGAGTTGCCACCGCCTGCGAAAAGCGGGAGGCTGAATTGAATGCCAACTGATTGCTGATCGATATCTCTTTCTGTTTCTGCGGTCGTAACACCAAAAATACTTTGCTGGACACTGTTGCCGTCAGCTTGATTGTTGCCATATGAGGCTCTCAGGTCGACCGTTGGCATAAACCCGCCTTTGGCACTATTGATGTCATAACGGGTGATATCAGCGCCAATTTTCGCAGACAGCAAGGCTAGGTTTTGTTCCTGGGCAGTCTTTACCCACTCATCCTGAATGGCCGGTTCCGGCACCACAAGAGGTATTTCCTTGGCCGGTTTTGAAAGCACTTCATTGTACTCTCCGGTAATCTCACGCAAGGCTTCACGCGAGTTAGCAAGGCCACGCTTAGCAACAATTTCTGCGGCGATGGCTTCATCGAACCCGGCCCTGGCTTCCTGCACATCGGTGATGGCGATTAACCCGACTTCGTAGCGACGATTCGCTTGTTCAAGTTGGCGCTCAATAGCGTCTTTTGCCGCTTGTTCTGACGCTAGTGTGTCGCGTGCAGCCAATACATTAAAATAGGCCTCTGTCACCCGAACCATAAGTTCCTGCTGTGCCGCGCCGTAGGTAAGTTGCGCCTGCGATACTTCCTGGTCCGCACGACCCATGCGGGCAAACTGGTCCCAGCGAAATAAAGTTTGCGTAAGGTCAAAGCTCCAGTTCAATGAATCTTCATCAGACTCTTGCTGAAGGTTGGTAGGCGTACCACCAATCGGGACAACATTGGTACCATCCCTTTTTGTGGTTTGCCACTGACCACTAAAATCCAGTTGCGGCAGTAAATCGGCTCGAGCCTGTGGCTTCGCTTCCATCGTGGCGTACATATTTGCCTGAGCCTCACGAATGGATGGATCGCTGTTAACCGCCTTATTGTAGATGTCGAGCAGTGACTCTGCTTGCGCAGAAGTGCTGATGGCCAAGGGGCTGATGAGAATCATTGCCGCAACTGATGCGGCCTTGAGAGTGCGTAAACTGAAGGTCATGCGAAATTCCTGCGTTGCTGTCCCGGTCAATGCCGGTTGTCTTCCCTGAAACCAATGCGTATCGAGTATCAGGCGCTGTTGTACCAATGATACTGGATTCTGAGCTGCTCGTAGCTATGGGATAGCGCTATCCGGTAACATCTTGTAACAATAGGGGCTTTGTGCGAGAGCGTTGCTATTTGATGACGGTCTCATCGACTTCAGCGGCCCATGCATAGATACCACCTGTCAGGTTGCTGACATCAGCAAAACCCTGAGCGTTCAGGTGTTCGCACACCATGGCGCTGCGACCACCGAGTTTGCACATCACGATAAGTCGTTGCGCCGGATCCAGTTCATTCAGACGTTCGGGTACCTGTTGCATCGGGATATGCCGAACTCCGTCAACTGCTGCTTCAAGGAGTTCTGAATCTTCTCTTACATCCAGAATCAAGGCAGTACCTGCGGCCATTGCATCTGCTGCATTCTGAGGGGATATTTCCTTCATCATTGTTCCTTCGCATTTGCAGTATTAAGTACCAGTGCGAATAGGCAATAAATACTGATTTAAGTTAGGTGCGTAACTTATTCGACTCTAGACTCAATTGCTATAGCTATTTGTGAGGGTGCGCAGTAATCGAATCGTGCTAGGCAGAATCGATTATTAGTTTCCATAATGCAGTATTTGGCCAAGGGCAAATATTCCGTGCTTTTGCCGATATCGGGCAGCATCTGCTGCACCTCCAAAATAGTGGTTGATCTTGCGCCACATTATGGTGAATAAGCCCATTTCGTGCAGGTTGCATAGGCTATTCTTGCGAGACTTAATGACCGACTGGAACCACGGGGGAAGCTGTTTCGACAGTCCTGAGTTCAGTGCTTGGTTGGTCGCGCGCTTTAGCCACTGAACTGTGGTATTTGCAGCGTTAAGTCGGCGTTATAAACAGGTGAAATAAGAGAACCAGGATGTTCCGAGTAAGCCTAAAAACAGTCGCTAGTATCCAGATGGGCCTATGCCTGCTGTCTGGAGCAGCAAGCTAGTGTTTATGGATCCGATTGCTATTGCCTTGGGCTCCCTGTGCCTAGTGCTGGCGGGCGTTTGCCTGCTTCTGTGGCGCAGTCAGAAAGCCGAGCAGCATCGGTTGAATGCATTTCATGACGAAGTTGTTGATGTGGCTAGCACCTCCGGGTTTGGAAAGCGGGTACCTGTGGAGCGCTCCAGCGATGGTCTCGCTGCGCTCGGTAAAGTTATCAACCAACTATTTGACGCGATCAGTGACCGTGAGCAGGAAGCCTCGGCGCGGGAGACTCTGTTTCAGGACCTGGCTAACGCGATGCCCGACGTAGTTATCGTGCATGATGACAAAATTCATTTCGCAAACACTGCAGCCACAAATCTCTTAGGGATCGATGCAAAGCATCTCCGTGGTCAGCCGATGATTGATCTGGTTCGGCCCGCCTACCGGACCCGCATGCGCAACAATATTGCGGCACTAGTGGGTGGCGCCAGTGATTCAATTACACAGGAACTGCAGTTGGTCGACGGACATCAGGGCGCCCGCTGGGCACAGTCTAAATCGGTTGCCGTTTCATATCGGGGCAAACCTGCCGCATTGACCATCGCGCGTGATGTCACTTATCGCAAGAGCGTTGAAGCTGCGCTTGACCGCGGCAAGCATCAGGCGCAAATCACGTTAGAGTCGATCGGAGAGGGCGTTATTACGACCGACACCGACGGTTTTATTGATTATCTCAACTCTGCGGCTCAGGACTTGACCGGCGCATCTGCGGAAGATGCTTTGGGTAAACGTCTTAGTGATATTGCGAAGTTGGTTGATGAAACTGATCGCCGTGATTTAGGTGACCCGGTGAGCCAGTGTCTGATGAACCGCAAGCGGATTAGCATGGGCCGACGCGCTTTGCTGGTCTCGCGTATTGATGACAAAGAGCTATCTGTTGAGGTCACCGCATCTCCTGTTACTGCTCTCGATGGCAGTGTGAGCGGCTCGGTCATTATGATTCGCGATGTTAGTGAACTGCGTGGTTTGACAGCGCGCATGAGTTATCAGGCCGCCCACGATGGCCTTACCGGGTTGATCAATCGCCGTGAATTCGAGCGTCAGGTCAATGTCGCCTTGCAGGCCTCCAGCAAAGACAATGGCAGCCATGTGCTGTGCTTTATGGATCTTGATCGATTTAAAGCAGTAAATGACACCTGTGGTCACCAGGCTGGTGACATGCTGCTGCGCGAAATATCTTCTTTAGTTAAAGATCAGGTGCGTGATTCAGATTATGTGGGACGTCTTGGCGGCGATGAGTTTGGCATGTTGCTGGTGGGCTGTCCTCTGAAGAAAGCGCGGCAGATCGCCGATGATGTTTGCGAAGCTGTTCGCGCTTATCGCTTTGTTTGGCGCGATAAGATATTCACGATTGGTGTGAGCGTTGGTTTAGTTGAGATAGGTCCTGACAGCACGTCAGTTGACGATGTCTTGTCAGCCGCCGATTCTGCCTGTTATCTGGCGAAGGAACATGGTCGTGGCAGGGTTCATGTTTATTCCGCACATGATGAGGCGGGCGCGCGCCAGCGCGGCGAAATTCAGTGGCTGCAGAAGTTACAGGCAGCGCTTAAAGATGACCATTTTGAGCTGTTTACGCAGCCTATTATTTCGTTGAGCGGGCGTGTGGCTAACGGGCCTGCGGTCGAAATATTTCTGCGTCTTAAGGATGACGATGGCAGTTTGATTTTGCCTTCCAGTTTTATTCGGGCTGCGGAGCGTTATCGTTTGATGGGGTCTGTAGATCGTTGGGTCGTCGGCGCAACACTGGCATCGCTCAGTCAGGGCGGCATAAAGCTTCCGGATGAGCGCAGCTGCGCTATTAACCTTTCCGGCCAGACAATGGGCGAAGAGGGTTTTCTCGAGTACGTGGTCGATTGTCTGGATCACAGTCAGATTGATCCATCACGCATTTGTTTCGAGGTTACCGAGACAGCTGTGATTAGTAACCTGGAGCACGCCAAGCGTTTTGTCGGAGTGCTCCACGGTATGGGTTGTAGTTTCGGCCTGGATGATTTCGGCAGTGGTATCGGTTCTCTATCAAGCCTGCAGGGGCTCGATATCGACTACGTCAAAATAGACGGCGCATACACACGCAATCTCGGCAGTGATACGGTTAATCAGGAAGTTGTGGGTGCTATTACACGACTGTCGAAAGCGGTTGGCTTTAAAGTGGTGGCCGAGCAGGTTGAAGACCAGTCGAGCTTCGATAGTCTTCGTGATCTGGGTGTGAACTTTATTCAGGGCAACTATGTTGAGGAGCCACGGAGTCTGGGTAGTGGCTCCGCCGTGACTACCCAACATTAGGCCCTTTTTGGTGCACTACAACTCGTAAGTTGTTTTCAGCTTTTTCTTAACCGAAATCTTCTTGAGGTCTGCATACACCGGCAATCCGTTTTTATACGGCGGGTAGGCTTCACCCTGAATCAGGGGTTCCAGATAACGTCTGCATTTTGGCGTAATACCAAAGCCGTCTTTGGTGATGAAGCTCTTAGGCATCATCTTTTCTTTGTTAGCTACCCGGCTGAGTTGAACTGCTTCGATGTGCCATTTATAGGGCTTATCTGAGGTCCGAATAATGGCGGGCATTACCGAGTTCTGACCTTTGAGTGCCATTTCTACCGCCGCTTTACCTACCGCATAGGCCTGTTTTAAATCGGTCGCTGAGGCAATGTGTCTCGCGGAGCGCTGCAGATAATCGGCCAGTGCGTAGTGATACTTGTAGCCAAGCTCATCCTTAACCATTTGCGCGATAACCTGCGCAGCGCCACCCAATTGCTTGTGCCCGAAGGCGTCGGTTGTACCCGAGTCGGCGAGAAATCGACCATCTTTGTAGCAGGCGCCTTCGCTTACTACGACAACGCAGTATTCATTGTTGTCGACGCTTTGCTTAACGCGCTTTAGAAATGCGCGCTTATTGAAGGGCACTTCGGGGAATAAGATAATATGCGGCGCATCTGCTGGCGTCTGGCCGGCAAGCCCACTGGCAGCGGCAATCCAACCCGCATGACGCCCCATAACTTCAAGTACAAATACTTTGGTCGAGGTGCGTGCCATGGATGCAACGTCCATAGCGGCTTCGCTGGTTGAGACCGCAATATATTTGCCGACCGAACCAAAGCCGGGGCAGGTATCAGTAATCGGCAGATCGTTATCAACTGTTTTTGGTACATGTATGGCTTGTACCGGAAAACCCATTGATTTCGATAGCTGAGAGACTTTGTAGCAGGTGTCAGCCGAATCCCCGCCACCGTTGTAGAAGAAGTATCCGATGTTATGAGCTTTGAAGACCTCAATTAGTCGCTCGTACTCAGTACGGCTTTCATCCAGGCCTTTTAGCTTGAAGCGGGCGGAGCCAAATGCACCCCCCGGTGTGTGCATGAGTGCTGCAATCTGTTTCGCTGTTTCACGGCTAGTGTCGATCATGTCTTCGGTGAGTGCGCCGATGATGC
>RCNB010000894.1_pt1 | contig 19248 bp, 15 predicted proteins | sample 2041321 | NCBI WGS metagenome assembly RCNB01 (sample SAMN09708232, study PRJNA481090) | Marine sediment metagenome, whole genome shotgun sequencing project. | reverse complement strand
AGTGTCCGGTATACCCCGAAAGCAGCCACTCAGGTGCTAGAATCCAGATTGAATTGAGAGGCTGCTTTTGACCCAAAGCGGATTGTCATTTCAGAACGAAATTCAAAATCCGGGATGCCGAAAATTCGAATCCGCACCTTTCTTCATTTTGCGTCTACGCTGCTTGTTAGCTCATGTGGCTTCTTCGAGTGTGATCCGTATGAATGTCAAAAAGCGCAAGAGGGTCGGGATTTGTATGAACCCACAATCGCGGCTATCGAAGAGTACCTAGCGCAGCAAGGCTCTTATCCTGATGGACTGGGAAATCTTCATCCAACGTTTATTGAGTCGATTACTATTTCGGCTGGAATAGACGGTCCGAAGCAACCAGAGTATGTCCGTCGTAACGGAAGCTACGAATTCTCGTTTCGGTATTTCGGCCCGGGAACCAACGTTTGCACTTACTCGCCGGGCAAGAGTTGGATTTGTTCCCGTACCTTATAGCGGCCGCTTCTGGCCGAAAGCAGCCGCTCAATTCCCCCAATATTCGGAGTGGCGAGTGTCCGGTATACCCCAATACCAGCCACTCAGATGTTAATATTTAATCTGTACATGAGAGGCTGATTTTGACCCAAAGCAGCCGTTCGCGAATATGACGATATTTATCCCCCACATAGACTAACCACTAGGAAGCGAGTCTATTAAAGCTGTATCACTATTGTTTATCGTCCTATTTCCAGTTGTTGCGCTGGCATCAACGGAAGAGGGTTTGCTTGAAATAATCTTTATCAAGTTTATTCAGATGATTAGCTTGGTGTGGCCAGTTTTTCTCCCAGCTTTCTTCGTCTCTGATGCCAAAAAGAAATTATCTGGCTACGCGTATTCCGTTATTTTTTGTGCCATAGCTGTTGGCGCGATTGTATTTCTTGCTCCCAACTTGCTGATCAATTGGCTAGACCTGCAACTAACCATAGAGGGCGTCCGGGTTTACACGTTTCTACTATTTCTCGCCAGCGTAGTCGTCTTCGTATTATGCCTGTGGGCAATGCCGAGAATCCGGACATTCAATGATATTCATGAGTAATCCCCAGATTGAAGTCGCAACCCAAAGCGGCCATGCGCAGAAATTCGTGTATGCGAACGACGGTGAGATCTCGTGATTAAGAAATTCGTGCTCGTACTCGTGGTTCTCTGCTTGGTCCTCGCCCAAATTTTCTTTATCTACGCCTTTCAGCATGGCGCAGCTTCTGAATTTGAGAGTCTCTGGCGCGGATTTGGTGTCTCGCAGACCGAGTATTCGCAGTTTGTTTTCCGTACGGTTAAGTGGTGGTGGAGCCTCCCTGCATTTTGCCTCGTACTTCTTGCATTGGCGCTGCGGCAAACCAGGAAACTCCATACCACCGCCGTACTCTTGGTAAGCATTGTTGGCACGGTGGCTCTGTACTGGTCGGCTTACGCACCCTCTCTATTCATCAACGTATGAAGCCCAGCAATTCGTTGCACCTGCTTTCCTGAGTGGCCGATTTTGACTGTGACCTCAACCCAAAACGGCCATTGACGAATCAAACTGCACTCGATAACAAGTTACACTGACGCATGGAATTTATGGGGAATTATGCGATGCCTATAGATACACGAATTCGATGCTTGTTGTTGTCCATGTTGGTGTCGCTAGCCTGTTTTCTGCCAGCAACGGCGTATTCGCAAGAAAATCCATTTGTTGGCACGTGGGAGCTGGTTTCAGTCCGGGCAATATCTGGAGATGGCTCGGTTGATACTGCCCCCTACGGAGATGCCCCACATGGATACATTACCTATACAGCCGACGGCTATATGACAGTTCTATTTAGTTTTGGCGATAGACCGAACATCAATGGTACTTGGCGTTCAGCGCCAGAAAGCGACAGGGCCAAGGCCTTCGCTACCGTCTTGGGATATGCGGGAACCTATTCGGTCGAAGGGCAGACAATGACGCATCACATTACGGTATCGACTGATCCAAATCGCGTCGGCACAAGCGTAAGTCGCTTATTCGAGATCGGCAACGGCATAGTTACATTGACAACGCCGGCAATTGCGCTTGAAGAGACCGCGAAACGGTACAGTCTCGAATGGACGCGTGTGCAACCGAGTACTAACTTCCTAAAGATTTCGCAATTTTAGACAACATTCAATACTGAAATCTGACCGTTCGTAGACAGCTGCTTCTGGCCGAAAGCAGCCGCCGGGCTGCTAAACTATTGAGAGGGTGCTTTTGACCCATAGTAGTCGTTGGGAATTATCAATATGCGCTGCACTTTTGTGGTCTTTCAAAAACGTACTATTCTTCGCCATAGCGAAAGAAGGGATCATCCTGCCTCATGAATCTATTCGAATTTCTCATGATCTTGTTGTCGCTGATTGTCGGTCTTGGGTTGGCCGAAATTCTATCAGGCATCGCGAGGGCTTTGAAAAGCGAAGGTGTGCGCGGTTTCTCATGGACGCATAGCGCGACTACGTTGGCCATTTTTATTGGTTTGCTACAGACTTTTTGGGAGAGCTGGGGCCTTGCGTCTATCGAAACGTGGTCTTTCCCTGCAATGCTGTTAATGCTCGCGTCGCCAACCTTCTTGTTTCTGATCGCTCACGTATTGTTCCCGGAACGGGAAAGCACCCTAAATCTTGATGACTACTACTTCGAACGGGCGCGCTTGATATGGGCGCTTGCCGGCCTAACTGTCATCGTTGGGACACTATTCCGACCGCTGGCCTTTGGTATGCCTTTATGGATCTTCGATAACCTTAGTTCTATTCCCACTCTTGCCGCTTGTGCTCTCTTGAGTTTCTTCAATACGCGTACGCTTCACCGTGTGGTGGTACCGGTTATATTGGTGTTTATTTTGCTAGACACACTTACCATTAGTTATTCAATTGGATAAGTCGTCGGGGGGGTTGAAAACACCGTTTTTGCGTTTATTTGGCGGGTATTGCTACCCACTGTGCTGGCCAGTACTAGTTCTGACAATGCCGTAACAACATAACTCATTGTTTGTTAAAGAATACCGGTTCCGATCAGCTTTCTTGAAATATGACTGTCAGTCAGAAGAAAGGGACGAGAAGGGGCCAGGGACGGCCCTTTCTTTTTGGAAAAAAAGAAGATCTGTAGTCACTGCTGTCCCGTAGGGCCCACCTTCATGGCCGTGCAACAAAACATTGGTGCAATGTTGCTGCTTTCTTTGCTTGTTTGAGACATCGCCCGCTGGGCGGGCTCCTACATTGCTAAATAGAATTGTAGGAGCCTGCCGTACGATAAATACACGTTCTGGATCCTCGTGATTATCCGTCTATTGGCACGGGCGATTGCCAATCTTAGGCATTTCACTCTGGCGCTGAACCATAAGGGGCGCGGATTGTCCCTTCCAGCAAGCCACTGTCGGTACTTTGCACAATGCGCTAGTCTTGCGTTGCTGCGCCAATCCCTGGTCCGGTCAAATACTCAAGAGAACATGAATGAAAAAGCTGATTGCGCTTATCCTGTTGACCCTATCTGTTGCCGCATTGGCAGCCGAACCCGTGCAATATGACGTGTCTTTCAATAATGCGGCACATCACGAAGCGCGGATATCAGTCACCTACACCGATATTGGTGATGCGCCATTGCAGTTACGCATGAGTCGATCTTCCCCCGGCCGCTACGCAATTCATGAATTTGCCAAGAATGTCTACCAGGTGTGGGTTGTTGATGGTGCGGGCAATCCACTGACATTCACGCGGCCCAGTCCATACCAGTGGGATGTGGCCGGGCATGATGGCACTGTGACGGCCACCTATACACTGTATGCAGACCGGGCTGGTGGTACTTACTCCGGTATTGATTTGACCCACGCACACCTGAATATGCCGGCAACTTTTATGTGGGCGCGCGGCTTTGATGATCTGCCCATCACGGTTTCCTTCAGCCCCGCCAGTGATGACTGGAAAGTGGCCACACAGCTGGTACCGACCGATGACGCATATGTCTTCGACGCGCCGGACCTGCAATATTTCATGGACAGTCCAACAGAGCTCAGCAATTTTTCGGAACGCACCTGGGATATTGAGTCCAATGGTAAAACGTATACGCTGCGGCTGGCGGTGCACCACGACGGTATAGAAGAAGACGTCGATGTCTACCTGGAAAAAGCCCGGAAAGTAGTTGACCAGCAGATACTTGTTTTCGGCGAGTTACCGGATTTTGATTACGGGACGTATACATTTATTGCGGATTATCTGCCGTATGTCTCCGGAGATGGTATGGAGCATCGCAATTCCACCATCCTCGCGAATACGCAATCGCTGCACCAGGCAGAATTCACGCAGCTGGGCACGTTGTCACATGAATTCGTGCACGCATGGAATGCGGAGCGCATCCGACCGTACGGTCTCGAACCGTTTAATTTTGAGCACGCGAATATGTCGCCGAACCTCTGGTTCATGGAAGGCTTTACCAATTACTACGGTCCACTAGCGATTCGCAGAGCAGGGGAGCTGTCGATTAAGGACTTTGCGGAGGCGATATCCGGGGCGATTAATACAGTGACCTATGCACCGGGCCGGTCGTTTGCATCATCGCAGGGAATGAGTACGCAGGCACCATTTGTTGATGCCGCGACAGCGATTGATCCAACCAATTTCGCTAATACATTTATCTCTTACTACACCTACGGAGCGGCCATTGGTCTCGCTCTGGATCTGACCTTACGTTCAGACTTCCCTGAGGTGACACTGGACACGCTGATGCAGCAGGTTTGGCAGACGCATGGGAAAACAGAGGTCCCATACACGACGGATGATTTGCGTAATGCGCTGGCACAAGTAACAGGAAAAGAGCGATTCGCAAACGCATTTTTCTCCGAATACATTAGCGGGCAGGAACTACCTGATTACGAATCGCTGCTCGCCAATGCTGGCATGCTCCTGCGACTGGCGAACGCAGGCGATTCGAGTGTGGGCCCGGTATCTCTCGAATTCGAAGGTAAGGCGGCATTAATCGCACAGAATACGATTATTGGCAGTCCGCTATACGTTGCTGGCCTGGACAGGGGTGACCACGTACTCGCCATTGACAGGCTGATAATTCACAGCCAGCAGCAATGGGACGACGCGATCGAGCGTTACGAGCCCGGTGACACGGCCATCATTCACTATTTTCAGCGTGGCATCGAGCGATCTGCCGAGTTGACCTTCGCTGAAGACAACGAACTCGAAGTCGTTACTTACGAAGCGGCAGACATGGATATCAGCAAGGCACAACTCGCCTTCAGAGAAAGCTGGTTGGGCTCCGCGGATAACTAAGCAGACCAGGGTCTGCTTATGCATGAGACTATTTGGTCGCTGCGATATCCATAATTATGTACCAGAGAAACTGCACCAGTTGTTTCATGGCCTCCTCGGAGATTCGCTCGTCGTCTCCATGGGCACCGCGGCCGCCGGTCATTTCTGCCAGCGTACTCGAGGCACCGAATCCATAGGATGCTGTACCTTTGGCACGTACTTGTGCCATGTCTGTAGCTCCGGTCAGCATAGTCGGTAGTACCGTCGCGTCCGGGTATAACTTGCCGGCCGCTGTTTCGATCGACTGAAACATCTCGTTGTCGATCGCAGATGGAGTACCGGCGGGTCGGTAGATCGGCTCAGGAACCACCGTTACGCGAGGATCGTCGATCACTTCGGCAAGCTTCAGGTAAAAGCCATCGACATCTTCATCCGGCAACATGCGGATATCCAGGATCGCGGTGGCCTCAGACGGTATGACGTTCTTGCGAAAACCGGCATCCATAACTGTTGGCACGACAGAAGTACGCAGGATCGAGTAGTAATACGGAAAGGTCTCCGCAAAATGCTGTTGTATGGCTTCAGTTTCTTCCGGATTTTCAACATTTCGATAGCGCCATGCATCCTCAGGTTCGGACATGTCCGCCAAACGTTCAAAGTAAGCACGCGTGGTGTCATTCAGGCGCATTTCTGTCTGCCACGCGCCGGCTTTGGCAACCGCGTTCGCCAGGATCGTGACTGCATTGTCGAGGCGCGGCACCGACCCATGGCCCGGCGTACCTTGCGCGACCAGGGTGGCGCGACGGGGCATCTTTTCTGTCGTTGAGATGCCGACCATCGACACACCGTTATCGGTGAGGATATTACCGCCACCTTCCGCGAGACAGTACTCCGCAGCAATCACATCCCAGTGTTTTTCGACCATGAAGTTGATGCCCACATGCGGGGTACCTTCTTCACCCGATTCGGCCAGGAAAATAATGTCGCGATCCAGTTCGACGCCGTATCGTTTGAGCATCTTCATGACCATCAGCGCGGCTGTAGCATTGTCTTTGTCGTCGAGCGTGCCGCGGCCGTAGACGTAGCCGTCTTTGCGCGCACCGCCGAACGGGTCCTCTGTCCAGCGATCTGCCTGTACGCCCACCACGTCGGTATGACCCATGATCAAAATGGGTCGCTTGGAGCCATTACCTTTGATGCGTGCAACCAGGTTCGCACGTTCTGGTTCCAGCGCGTACAGCTCTGACTCGATGCCATCCTGAGCCAGTGCCGCCTTCAGGTACTCGGCGGCTTCAGTTTCATTGCCTGGCGGGTTGGAGGTGTTGATGCGGACAAGGTCGACCAGATGATTGATTGTTTCATCGCCAATAGCGTCCCAGTCAACGAGGTAGCGGTCCTGACTGTAGCCAGAGATTGGTAGTAACAGTAGAAACAAAACAAGTTTTTTGCGCATCGTTGAACTCCGGAAAGTAGCGGGGGATAGCGGACGGATGAGTCTACCCTAACAGCGCGCCAAATGGTTCCGCTCAGTATTTGCGCGCGCAGATGCTACTCTTGACGGATAACCAGAAAGGAAAGCGGATTATGCCCAGCAACCTGAAAACCGTCTTTGTATTCCTGATGCTTACCATTCTGCCGGGCAGCGTGCTGCAGGCAGATGAAGAACAAAAAGAGAATGCAGATGAGAACAAACCGATTCCCGATGCGCAGTCGTTCGTTACTACGCACAGCGCCAGATTTAACGATACTTCAATCGAGTACACCGTAACGGCGGGCGAAACATATATTCGTGATAAAGAAGGCGAGCCCAAGGCGAGTATTTTTACGTTCGCGTATACGAAAAACGATGTCGACGAGGATGAAGTTCGACCCGTTACTTTCGTTTGGAATGGCGGTCCCGGTTCTGCATCATTATGGTTACATATGGGTACGTTCGGACCGAAGCGCGTTTCCGTTCCAAGCGATGCCGGACATTCGGGTGCACCGCCATATCCGATTCTGGCTGCCGGTGAAACCATACTTGATGTCACAGACCTGGTATTCGTTGACCCTGTAGGAACTGGTTTTTCCAGGGCGCTGGGCGAACATGAGAGTAAGGAGTTTTGGGGTCTGAATGAAGATGCAATGTCCATGGCCGAGTTCATTCGCACCTGGATTACAGATAACGGTCGCTGGAACTCGCCCAAATTCCTGCTGGGCGAGAGTTACGGAACAACGCGCGCTGCCGCTGTAGCTAAAATTCTCGAAGGTGACCTGATGATAAGCCTCAATGGCATTATTTTCGTGTCACAGGCGCTCGACTACCAGGGCTCAACGCCATACGTTCGCGACAATATCATTGCACACATTACCTATTTGCCGAGCATGTCGGCGGCGGCCTGGTATCACAACAAGGTAACGCCGCGACCCGCAAACCTGGAAAATTTTCTGCAGGAATCGCGGGCGTTCGCGACCGATGAATTATTGCCTGCTTTGTTCAGGGGTAATACGCTGGATGAGGCGACGCGTGAGCACGTCCGTGATCGACTGGCGTATTTCACTGGCTTGAGCCCGGAGTACATTGAGCGAGCCAACCTGCGTGTGCAGGGGCATCGATTTGGCAAGGAACTGCTTCGAGACGAGGGTCTGGCCATAGGCCGGCTCGACGCGCGCTACACCACCGATGAGATAGACGACCTGAACGCCGAGCCTGCCGGTGATGCGTCAAGTCATGCAGTCTCCAGTGCTTTTAAATCTGCATTGATGGATTACATGCGACGTGACCTCGGTATTGATTGGGATCGTGTTTACTTCGCACCTGCAGACGATGAGCTATCGGGTCAGTGGCGCTACCGCACGGTGCCTGATGGAAAATCGTATGAACCGATGTTCGTGAATACAGCACGCGATCTCGCCAAGGCGTTACGCATAAATACGAGTGCCAGGGTCCTGGTTGCATCCGGTTATTATGATCTCACGACGCCGTTTTTTGATGCGGAATACACATTGAACAGACATGACATACGAGCGGACCGAGTCGTCTATAAGTACTACAACGGGGGACACATGATGTACGTTAATGAGCCCTCGAGAACCCAATTGCTCGATGACACGCGAGTTTTTATTCAGCAGCAAACAACCAACTGAGCGCTTTTATGACATCGTCAAAAAATCTGGCTCCCGAGACCTATACCGCTCAGGGCTTGCATTACATCGATCCGCTGACAGGCAGCGTGGTGCCGCCGATCATGCCATCCACCACATTTGCTCGTGATGATAGTTATCAACTCGTCGCGCCGGGACATAGTTACGCGAGAGATGAAAATCCCAGTTACCGGACAGCTGAGAATGTCCTCACCAGGCTTGAGGGTGGTGAAGATTCACTATTGTTTGCGTCAGGAATGGCGGCAGCTGGTGCCGTTATCCAATCGTTGAATCCAGGTGATCATGTCGTTATTCCCACAGTGATGTACTGGGGTTTGCGCAACTGGATGGTGGAGTACTGTGCGCATTGGGGAATCGAGCTGGATCAGTACGATCCGGCTGACCCGGATCACCTCGCGAGTAGCGTCAAGGCTGGCAAAACGACGCTTGTCTGGATCGAGACACCGAGCAATCCCACCTGGGACGTCATTGAGATCGCTGCGGCAGCCGATGTCGCCCACAGTGCTGGTGCGCGGATCGCAATTGACTCGACGGTTGCAACGCCGGTTCTGACGCGACCGATTGAATTCGGCGCCGACATTGTCATGCATTCGGCGACCAAGTATCTGAACGGACACGGTGACGTCGTTGCCGGCGCCCTGGTGACAGCGAAGAAAGACGACTTTTGGCAGAAAGTATGTAAAACGCGTGCTGAGGGCGGGGCGATTCTCGGTTCTTTTGAAGCCTGGTTACTGCAGCGCGGATTGCGGACGTTGTTCCTGCGCGTACGCAATGCGAGTCAATCTGCCCTGGCTATCGCACGGCATTTTGAAAATCATGCGAAAATTGAAGCGGTGCTTTATCCCGGGCTCGAAAGTCACAGTGGCCATGAAATTGCTAAAAAACAAATGCAAGGCGGCTTCTCAGGGATGTTGTCACTGCGTATCAAAGGCGGAGAACAGGCAGCGCTTGACGTCGTCAGGAAGTGCCAGGTTTTTATTCGCGCCACATCATTGGGCGGCGTTGAAAGCCTGATAGAGCATCGTTATTCGATAGAAGGACCGCAAAGCCCGATACCGAAGGACCTGATTCGTGTATCCGTAGGCGCTGAGTCGGTTGTTGATCTTATTGCTGATCTGGAGCAGGCGCTGGACTGATCGCGTCAGCAGGTTTGGAAAAATCTTCGCCCGCATTGTGCGTTTCGTAGACATAGGCCGAACCATCCGACAACATGGCGATGGTTTTGAATGACTGCGGTCGGCTATGTTCCATTCCCGGTGATCCGAGTGGCATACCCGGGACTGCGATACCGGTGACGTGCTCCGGTTTTTCCTTTAGCAATCTAAGGATGTCGTTGGCCGGCACATGTCCTTCGACAAAATAATCGCCAATAACCGCAGTGTGACAAGACATCAAAGGTTGCGGAATTTTCTTGTTTTCCTTGAAAGTGTAGAGCTGCGGATCCTCAATGCTCTCAACGGTAAAACCAAACGAGCGCATGTGCTCCGCCCACAGGTCGCAACAGCCGCAGCCCGGATTCTTGTGCATGATCACATGCGACTGATCGTGTGACGCGGAAACGTCGAGATTAGAATCGTCGGCGATCGTGTTAGCGACGCCGGACAAAAGAAAACACGTGGCAGCCGCCACAGCAAATTTTAGAGTATTCAGTTTTATTCGCCTACAGCCTGGAACTCAAACATTGCCTCGAGGATTGGTGTCATCGGCTCTCCATAACGCCCAAACCAGTCATGATAAAGTCGACGAATACGTGCGTTGCCATACAGATTCGCTAACGCACGGTCTGCAACCAGGCGGAAGTCGGTATCGCCACGATGCAACATCAGTGCATATGGTTCAAAAGAAAAGACGTCGCGGGTTATCGCATACTTCGATCGATCTGCCGTGCGAAAAACCTGGCCGACCAGCATGGCACGATCCGATGCATAACCATCAACTTTGCCGGCGTCAAGAAGCTCCATGCCCTCGTCGTGAGTGTCAATCATGCGTAAAGTAATCTTGAATTCATTGCTGCTGATGAATTCTCGCAGCGCAGTATGGGTTGTCGTGCCTTTGATAACGGCTACGGTCTTCCCGGCCGACTCGGCAACGGAGTTGATTGGTGCGTCATTTTTCGACAGTACCGCTCCACCGGTTATGAACGTCATCAAAGTAAAATCAACCCGTTCGCGGCGGGACAACGTGACAGTCGTCGCCGCACATTCAATATCGACGGTACCGTCTTCAACGGCCGTCAGGCGTCTTTCCGGGGCAACAAGTGGTACATAGGTGACGTTGAGATCTTCGCGCCCAACGGCTTTCTTGACGGCGTTAGCTATAAATCGGCACAGCGCGATCGAATAACCGGCTGGTTTACCGTTGGCATCGTGAAATGACATTGGTGGTGCATCCGGAACATAACCAATCTTGAATTCACCGGAATCCGCGACTCGTTTGAGCGTGCCGGTTAACTCCTGTGCGCCTGCAATCGAACTTAGTCCGAGGGCAATAAGGCAAATCGTCAGTAATCGGGCCATGCTGTTCCTCCGCTCTGGTGGGCTATCGAACGTCCTGTCAGGGGGCTAGTCTGGCAATCCAACCCGTACATGTCCAGTCAGTCCGCCGCTGAGAGGTGTGGAATGCAGATAAGGCCCGCTCGATTACCGAATGGGGCCAGTACGCTTGCCACCTTGATATCACCACCGACATCCTGCAATCGGTTCCTCACAGTGGCACCCAGGCCCACCAGCCGCTCTGATTCGGCCTCTATGTCCTCGACGCTCCAAATAGGCTGCGGCGGCTGCGCAATGCTGGCGTGAGGGTCCAGGGGCAGTTCATAACCCCCGGTTCGCTCTGGCACCTATCGCGCTGGATTTTCGGTTAGAGTCTGAGCATGACTGCATATACTAATTGGGTCTATCGTTCATGCCCGTATTGAGCGTGCGCAGAGCTGTTGTTCGCGAAGATCTCAACGTAACCTATGTTCCGCTTATCGCCCAGGACCGAAGCGTTAAGTGTCACCGCACATTCTGGCAGTTAATGTAATGCTCCGGCACGGCAACCGCGTATTTGCGTAGCGGGGAATGTCGCATGTGAAAGTAGCGGTATTTGATGGCTGAGCTTGTCTTGGGTCTGCCAACTGGGACAAACTGAGTTTTCGAACTAACTAAAGAGTTGAATGTCGCGACGCGGCACCCGCAACCAGTCGATGAGTTGCTTGAGCGAGATTGCTTTGCAGAATTTAAGAAATCGGTCGAGGTAACCAAACCATTTCCTGAGCGCTGGTCGGATCACTTGTTTGAGAAACTTGCCGATTACCTGCTCTAACCAGACCAGGTTGAACAGAATTAATGAGCGTATTCCTCTCCAAATCCAAACTCATGTCCGCCCGGCAGTGCCTGAAGCGTTTGCACCTGGAAGTTCAGCACCCGGATTTGAAAGTCATCTCCAGGGCAACAGAGGCGGCATTCGCAACCGGTAACCAGGTTGGCGATATTGCTCGCATCATCTACGGCACGGATGACAGTGTCTTCATTCCGTACGCGGGAGGTCTCAGTCATGCGCTGAAGAAAACCAGGCGTCTATTGGCTGAAGGGCCCGCATACCCGATATTCGAGGCAACGTTACAGCACGCCGGCGTGCTGGTTCGTATCGATGCGTTGTTGCCCGACGGCGATAGCGGTGGCTGGCGAATAGTTGAAGTGAAAGCATCGACATCGGTCAAGGATGAGCATGTTTTCGACTGTGCAGTGCAACGCTGGGTCTTCGAAGGGCTTGGTCACAAATTGACCACGATGGCATTGGCCTATGTCGACAACAGTTACGTCTACGAAGGCAATCAGGATTACGCCGGATTGCTGATCGAGTCCGACCAGACCGAACCTACCGCCAGCTTGCTACCTGTGGTTCCGGAGTGGATCGCCAAAGCCAAACAGGCCGCTTCAGGCAGCGAACCGGATATCAGTGTCGGCAGGCATTGCTACCAGCCCTACGAGTGTCCGTTCGTCGACCATTGCTGGCCAGCAGATGTCGATTACCCGGTCCAGGGGTTGGGTGGCAGCAGAGCAAAGCTTGGCGAATTCATTACTGCAGGGATGCGTGATATCAGGGATGTACCCGCATCGTGGCTAAGCGAGAAACAACAACGCATCCAAAAAGTTACGCAAGCCGGCAGTGCACAATTGCTGCCGGGCGCCCGGGAATTTGCTGAATCGCTTGCCTATCCGCGTTACTACCTCGATTTCGAGACCATCGCTCCGGCCGTACCGATCTGGCCCGGTACTCGTCCCTACGAAACGTTACCGATTCAATGGTCGTGCCACTATGAGTCAGGCGAGGGCGCGATGGCGCATTCAGACTTTCTGGATCTGACCGGTACGCCACCCATGCGCCGCCTTGCTGAATCCCTGATTCGGGCACTGGGTACGATTGGGCCGGTCCTGATGTATACAACCTATGAACGTACGGTGATAAATAATCTGATAGACCGCTTCCCGGACCTGGCGATCGCGTTGTCGGCGATCGTGGAGCGACTGGTGGACCTGGCGCCGCCGACGCAGCAAAACTATTACCATCCGGACATGGCCGGATCATGCTCCCTGAAGGCGGTGCTACCGACCATTAGCACAGAAATTAGCTATAAAAAATTAGAAGGTATTCAAGAGGGTACAGGCGCTTCTGCAGGTTATTTGGAGGCGATAGACCCAGACACTCCCGACGAGCGGAAAGCCGAACTGAGCGAACAATTGCTACGCTATTGCAAATTCGATACTGAGGCGATGGTGTTGTTGCTGCGCTTTTTGAGAAACGGGCCATAAGGTCCGTCTTGTCAGTGGTATATCGCAGGCAGGAATGCGTTGGTTAATGGCGAATGATTAACCGGTCAAAAGCATCGGAAATGTGTCTTTTGTTGGATTTTATTCGTGCAGCGAACCGTCTAAATCGGAAACTCCCGCTGGCCAGGCTGCCAGTGGGCGAGATTGATATGTGCAGTCCCGATACCGAGTGAGCGTACCCATTTTGCGGCTGCATCCAGCGTGACCCAGGTCTTTATCTTGCCTTTTTGAGTTTCCGCGGTAATTGAGCCATTGGGTGTATTCGCTTCTATATGAAAGCGGGCGCCATGGCCGATGATATTGATCTTCTTTATAGCGCCAGCCGTAACCATCGCCTTCATCATTTTTTCATCCATTTTGCTTCCCCGGAAACATTTCACTTTGTTCAGGAACGATGATGCCCGTCACATCGCAGTGCCTGCGAATCAGCATTTCGATCATATTGGCCACACTCCGGTGTTCCATATCCGCAGCCTCGCGCACGGCTTCTTTCACGCCGGGATCGATTCTGAGATTGAGGGTGGCTATTTTGGTTCTGGGCATCGGCTCGGTGTATTGCGAAAGTATTGCAAATGTAACGCACTTTACGTGTAAAAGCCAAACCGTTCACCGCAAGAATACGAAACTGCAGTTCTTCGTTCGTTTGCTATGCTGCCCTGATTATCAGCCGCAAAAGCAATTGCTCGTTGAAGCAGGTATCTTTGCGCCCTTGTCCAGACCGTCCCGGAGATGGGTAGTGAACGAACGATGAGATTCACAGACGCCGTAGAACTATTGCTCCTGGCCTCTCTCTGGGGCGCCTCTTTTCTGTTTATGCGGGTAGCCGGGCCGGAATTTGGACCGATCGTTCTTAGTTTTTGGCGAGCAGTGATCGCGGCCCTTTTACTGCTGCCCTTCCTGCTGTTGCGTAGCGGGGCTGCAGAACTAAAAACTCACTGGAAAAAACTCGCTTTGGTCGGTGTTTTGAACTCCGCAATTCCGTTTTGCCTGCTGGCACTGGCTACGGCCTCTCTTAGCGGCGGATTTGCGGCGATTCTGAATGCGACCGCGCCGCTTTGGGCGGCTGTTATCGCCTGGATATGGTTGGCCGACAAGCTGGATGGCAGTCGAATTGCGGGCTTGACGATTGGTTTTTCGGGGGTTGTGGTTTTGGTGGCGAACAAGATCGGCCTTGAAGCACCCGGCGTACCTCTGGCCATTCTGGCTGCGATGTCGGCAGCATTCTTCTATGGACTCGGCGCCAATTTCACAAAGAAATACATGCAGGGCATCAGCACGCTTGCTGTTGCAACGGGCAGCATGCTGGCAGCCGCAATAGTCTTGTTACCTGGTGCGTTGCTGCTTTGGCCAGGCGACCCGGTTTCGATTCAGGCGTGGGCTGCCATAATCGTAATGGGCACCGCGAGTACTGGCGTCGCCTACGTCCTGTATTTTCGCCTGATCGTTAATGTGGGTCCGGCGAAAGCGATCACTGTTACCTATCTGATTCCCGTCTTCGCGGTTATTTGGGGGGCAATATTTATTGATGAGAAACTGACCACGAATATGGTGATTGGTGGCGCGATTATCCTTGCCGGTACAGCGCTCGCCACCGGGATGTTGTCACTCGGTCGCAATGCAGAGGTGAATGAAAGTGAAATCTAGAATGGGTTCATTTCTGAGTTACGCGTTCAGACCCATGTTTCTGCTAAGCGCTGTATACGCGGTTTTCGCCATCATAGTCTGGACCATGAGTCTCAACGGATCAGCCCCGATTAACCTGGTCGGGACTTCCATGTATTGGCATGGCCATGAAATGGTCGTTGGATTCGCCATGGCCACGGTCGCTGGTTTTATTCTTACAGCGGTCGCCAACTGGACCGGACGGCCGGCTCTCAGTGGTTTGCCAATAGCCTGGCTTGTTGTTTCCTGGCTTGTCGGGCGCGTTGCAATGTTGTTCGCAACGAACATGCCTGTGGTCATGAGTGCGGCGCTAGACATGCTGTTTCCTTTGTCGCTGTGCGTATTTACGGCTCGTGAAATACTCGCTGCCGGTAACAAGCGCAACTACAAAATCGTCGCCGTCACGGTGATTCTTGCCAGTCTTAATCTTGTTTATCACCTCGGCGTGTCCGCTGTGCTGCCTGGTGGGCAATACATTGCACTTTATCTGTTGATTCATGTTGTTGTCCTGCTGGTTACCGTTGTGGCCGGACGGGTTGTACCGAACTTCACGGCGAACTGGCTGCGGGGTCAGGGCGTAACAAAGGTCCCCGTGGCCAATGCAACGGTTGATGGGCTGGCGATTACGTTGACGGTGGCGACAGGTCTTGTCGCGGTGTTTTTCCCAGACAGGATAGTGCTTGGCGTATTAGCGATGCTCGCCGCCCTCACGCATGCACTGCGAGTCAGTCAGTGGTGTGGTTTGCAGACCATGCGCAATCCGTTGCTCTTCATCCTGCACGTTGCCTATCTGTGGTTGCCGGCCGGATACGCAATGATGAGTATTGCCAGCTTCGGTTGGGCATTTACGCCAACGGCAGCGCTGCATGGTCTGACCATGGGTGGTATCGGCAGCATGATACTGGCAATGATGACGCGCGTGCCGCTCGGCCATACGGGCAGGGCATTACATGCGTCACGATTCACCGTCGTAGCCTACGTAATTCTAATGGTTGCGATCTGCATCCGCGTAATGAGCCCGTGGAATGCAGCCAATTACCTGGGAATGATTGAACTGGCAGCGACTGGCTGGTGCCTGGCATTTGGTATTTTCATCTGGGTTTACTGGCCAATTCTGACCGGCCCACGCATCGACCAGTAGCAAAATTCCATTGAAATTTGTAGATTTGAGGCATCGCCCGCTGGGCGGGCTCCTACATGGCTAATTAGAATTGTAGGAGCCCGCCCAGCGGGCAATTGCCGGTATCTGGTTTAAACTGACACTCCATTTTGGCTTCGATTTTGTGTTCATGGGACAGCAGTGGATTGCACCCTATTTGCGGAACGCAGGTGGCTTGTCCGCGTCGGTTTGCAAATAGCGATCGCGCAACATTGTTTGCCGGCTTTGCATTCGAATCGCTGTGCCCTGGATGTAAACCTGCTCGGGATAATTGCTGAGCTCGAGTGGGTCATCCGCCCAGATAACCAGGTCAGCCTCTTTGCCGACTTCTATGCTTCCAACCAGTGCATCGACGCCGTATATCTGTGCCGGTGCCAGCGTAATCGTAGCCAGCGCTGCGTCCCATTCCAAACCGTTAGCGACCGCGATGCCCGCAGATTGCGTCAGGTTTCTCGCGTTGTGAGTTTGAGAACCGGCACCAAAGGCAACAGTCACTCCGGCGCCGACCAGGATGCTCGCCGAGTCGAGGCGAGCGTTAATGCGGTCAAAGTTGCCGGGCAAATTATTCATGCCATCCAGAATGACAGCAACATTTGCTGCGGCCAGTTCGTTTGCAACCATCCACGCTTCTGCGCCTCCCGCAATGATTGCCCGAATGTTGAACTCAGTCGCAAGCCCCAGAATTACAGAGATATCACTGGCGCGGTTGACGTTGAATAACAATGGTGTGCTGCGATCAAGCACACTTTGCAATGTCTCGAGGTCCGCAGCACTGACCGAGTACTCCCGCCAGTCACCACGCTCATACGCAGACCGGTTTTGCCGATAGTCGTTAGCGTCATTTAACGCCGCACGCAAAACCATTACCGCAGCCGCTCGTGATCCACCAGCCACACTACTTCCGGTTTCACCAAAATTGGCAACCAAAACAGCGCCACGTTTGATGAAATATTTCGGTTCGTCGCCAAGATGCACTACGGCACCGAGGCCCGACAATACCCGGCTGGAATTGCCTTCTTCATCGGCTGCAGCGGCGAGCGGTGTAATGGCGGCGCTGGTAATGCCATCGATTCGATTGACGGGAATGAGCGTTGAGCGCGGGTTGTACGCATCAGCAACATCGAAAGCTGCTGCGAACTGGTCACCGCGCTGCACAGCATCGTTGGTGCCCGCAACGGCACTGACTTCGGACAGTCCAAGTTGACCGATAGGAGTAAATAGTCCCGGTGTAATTATCTTGCCGCTGGCATCAATGCGCTCGGCACCAGCAGGAACAGAAATACCGCTGCCAACAGCTGCAATCTTTCCTCCCTCGATAATAATGGTGGCGTTTTCCAGCGTGCCATCCGGACCGAGAGTATGCACGCGGGCTCCAGTTATCGCTGTGGTTTGTGCGCCCGCAATTGTGCACTGCAAAACGAGACCTGCAACCACAATTTTGCCGATGGATTTCATTGTGCACCTCCGTGTTGCGCCGAAGTGCCAAGACTGAAATCAGTCACCGGATTGACTGCTGCATTGTCGCGTTCATAGACGAGCGCCCCATCTATGTAGACTTTTTGTGCTTTTGTATAGACGCTGAATGGACTGCCGTCCCAGATTGTAACGTCGGCCATCTTGCCGGCTTCAAGCGTGCCGACAACATCACCAATACCCAGCGCTTTAGCGGCATTGCTGGTAATCCAGCGTATCGCGCGTTCCTCGGGGATGTCGATTCCAACCTTCGCTGCCGCACCCATCACTTTGGCGCTTTCCTGGTGGAGTCGCTGGATGCCAAGCGCGTCGTCGGAATGGATTATCGTACAAGCGCCGGCCTGATCAAGGATGGCCGCATTTTCACGAATGCCATCGAATGCTTCCATTTTGAAACCCCACCAATCGGCCCAGACCGCAGCGCAGGTATCGTTCTCGCGCAGCAGGTCGGCAATTTTGTAGGCTTCCACACCGTGGTGGAAGGCGCTGATTTTGTAATCAAACTCATTGGCGATTTCAAACATGACCGCCATCTCGTCTGCCCGATAACAATGATTGTGGATTAGTATTTCGCCGTTCAGTACCCCAACCAGGGTTTCGAGTTTGAGGTCACGCAATGGCGCCTCACCCTGGCCCTTCTCTGCAGCCGCCATTTTGTCGCGATAATCCGCTGCTGCGATCCAGGCTGCACGATAACCGGCAACATTGCCCATGCGGGTTGAGGGCGACACGCCGCGGCTGCCGTAAACCCGTTTCGGGTTTTCGCCGCATGCCATCTTCATACCGTATGGTGCTCCGGGAAACTTCATGTCCATCACCGATTGACCTGGGACGTTTTTCAGAGTGACGCCACGGCCGCCAATAAGGTTTGCGGAGCCAGGCAGTATCTGCAATGAAGTCACTCCGCCTGCGAGCGCAGTGACAAATCCGGGGTCCTGTGGCCAGACGCTGTGTTCGGCCCAAACTTCTGCAGTGTTGGGGGCAGTAGCCTCGTTGCCATCTGAATGTGCCGTGACCCTGGGTGACGGATAAACGCCGAGATGGGAATGAACATCAATGATACCCGGTGTCACCCACATGCCACTCGCATCGACAACGGTCATATCACCTTCTGCAAGGCTCTGCCCGACAGCAAGAATTTTGCCGTCCTGCATAGCGACATCAGCATTTTCGAGTCGTTCTCCGCTGCCGGTCAGAACGGTGGCCCCACGCAGCAGGGTCGGTTCTGATGCCAATGGTTGATAGCGGCTGGAGTAGGGCGCCGGAGTACCGTCATCGCCACCGCGTTCGCAGGCTGCAAGCAATACCATGGCCAAAAATGACAGTGTCGCAAGACTCAGAAATTTCATTATCGCTCCGCGCTGGTCAGCTGCTTTTCTTGTTCTCAGATGAGAGTCGAGGATAACAAAATCAACCAGCAAATACGGCTTCCGCGCCGAACTGATGGAAAGGGTCTTGTTCGATGACGTCACAAGTCTCTACCGCTGCGCGTGGTCTTCGTATTAGTATTGATTCGCTAACAATAATATTCGGGGAAAATCATGTCTGATAATCATACTCCTGTCGCGGGCAATGGCCTCCTTGATCGGCGATTCTTTCTCAAAGCGGGTGTTGCCAGCAGTACGGTATTATTAAGCGCACAGACCTTTTCTGCAGATCGTCCCGTATGGATGCGTGGACCAGGTGCGCCGATGAGCGAGAGCGGAGCGCCATCTGAGCATGAAG
>RCNB010000893.1_pt1 | contig 19251 bp, 18 predicted proteins | sample 2041321 | NCBI WGS metagenome assembly RCNB01 (sample SAMN09708232, study PRJNA481090) | Marine sediment metagenome, whole genome shotgun sequencing project. | reverse complement strand
TAAACACTACTCGACGATTTCTAATATAGTTCTTTTTTTCTGTTTCATGGAAGCTGCATTCAAGAGAGTCCTCATTGCCGTTGCAGTTCTCCCCTGTTTACCAATAATCATCCCCATGTCTTCATTGGCTACACTCAATTCAATAACCGAAGTTCTTTCACCCTCCACCACCGTAACTTTAACCGCATCAGGTTGATCAACCAGTGATTTCGCAATATATTCGATCAATTCCTTCATCCTCCTATCCTCCTCCCAGGTAAGTTAAATATGCATCTATATACTCCTCAAGTTTATCTGCCATGCTATTTAGCGAAAAGTTACTGAGTACTTCCTGCCGGGCTGCTTTGCCTATTTCTTTCAAATACTGAAAGTCAAAGTCCAATATTCTATGGAATAATTCCGTTAATTCCTCATAATTTTGTTGATCTTTTATTAAAAACCCTGTTTCCCCATGGGTAATTATCTCTTGTTATTTTCTCCATAGCCATTGCTTCTATAAAGACAAAATATTTTTTACTTTTGGATACTCTATTTCCTTTTGTTCATCCACTTTCGCTGCATTGACTGTTATCTTGTGTCCGCGAGAAGCAAGAGTCTCAGAGATTCCTTTCAGAATTGTTTCTACTCCTCCTATCTGTGGAGGATAATACCAATGGGTTAGCAATATTCTCATTGTTTGCCTCCTTTACTATAGAGTAGCTTTATTATTAATTGTATTCAACAATTATTTATCATTTTAGCATTTTAGTGCCATTCTGACTTTAGCAGCTTATATACCACAGGATTTCCAATGGATAATTAAGAGAAGAAAACGAGGTTGCTATTTTAGTACGGTACAAATAAAATTGGAGACCTCTTGGCGTGTCCCCGACCACAAAATCTCGCAACATAATCATACTCGCAACATAACTTGCAAAAATGTGGGTAATAGCAAATGCATAACATAAGCTTAGTATGGTTTGTAATTCAAAGGTCAGAATGATCAGCCTTACAACATCGAACCTTCAGTAATACCCATCCGAATTACTTCGATTGACTTACGGAGAATCTCAAACTTTTTCCTTCATCACTACCAGCTTAAAATTATGTTTATAATCCTACAGTACCTGGCTTTCAACCACAGTTGATGAAATTGCGACATTTGATTTTCTTTATAAAATAGTATACTTATTATTCTATACGTTATATAAATGACTGCATTAAAAATCCTCTTGAATCTTATGGTAGTGTAGTTGTCCAAAGAAACGCTCAAAAGGAGAATTTCAGTGAAGAAGAGATTATTCATCGGAACAGGTATTTCACTTATCGTTGCTATTGTGGTTTTTTACTCCTTAAAAGGCAGCAATAAGGAAAGCAAATACGAAACAATCGATGTGGACAGGGGTGATATTGTAGAAAAGATTACGGCAACAGGAACAATTAATCCCGTCATTACTGTTCTGGTTGGCAGTCAGGTTTCTGGCAGGATAACCAGGATCTGTGCTGATTTCAACTCCCAGGTGAAGAAAGGTCAGGTTATAGCCCAATTGGAAACCGATATATATCAGGCAAAGGTAAAGCAGGCTGATGCCAGTTTTAATCTAGCTCAAGCTCAGACCCAAGAGGCTAGAGTATTCTTTCTGGACGCGGAAAATAACCTGAGGAGAATCAAGAACTTGAGTAAGGGCCTTGTTGCATCTGAGAGAGACTTAGAGGTTGCTGAGACTAACTACGAGGCAGCCAAGGCTGCGCTTTCTGCTGCTCAGGCCAAAAAAGAACAGTCGAGGGCACTCCTTAATTCTACGAAAGTAGATTTAGAGTATACCACTATTTATTCACCTGTTGATGGCATTGTGATTTCTCGAAACTGCGATGTGGGACAAACTGTGGTATCCACATTCCAGACCCCTGATCTATTTTTAATTGCACAAGATCTGACCAAGATGCAAGTAGAAGCCTATGTGGACGAAGCTGATATCGGGAAGATTCAGGCGGGACAGGAAGTCCTTTTTACTGTAGATGCCTTTCCAGAAAGGACCTTCAGTGGTAAAGTTTCCCAGGTGAGATTTGCCCCCAAACAAGAGCAGAATGTGGTCACCTATGCAACGATAATTGAGGTTGCCAATCCAGATCTTGTCTTGCGACCAGGGATGACCGCCACTGTTTCGATCATTGCTAATGAGAAAAAGGATGTATTGAGGGTACCAAATATTGCATTGAGGTTTAAAGCTGATCCAGCAGATAAGTATTTATACCATTATGATGAAGAAAAGGATAAAGATTCAGGGGATGAGGAAAAACTTTTAAATCTTCAGCAGAGTCTGTGGATCATTAATGACAGTGGACAGGTAAAACGTATTCCAATTAAAGCAGGAATTTCAGATGGACGGTATACTGAAGTGTCAAATGGGTCAATTGATGAGGGAGAAAAAGTGGTTGTGGGTTATCTTTCCCAGTGGAAGCAAGGCGTTTCATCTGGAAAATCTGGCTTCAGGTTCGGGTTTAGACAATAAAAAGCATTAATCATTATGACACATTTTATCCTTGCAGAACAGCTCAATAAAACTTATTACTTAGGCGAAGGTGTAGAAATTCCTGCGTTGAGGGGGATTTCATTAGGGGTGGGGGAAGGAGAATTTGTGGCCATTATGGGCGCTTCTGGATCAGGAAAATCTACCTTTATGAACCTCCTGGGATGTCTTGATATCCCAACTAGTGGGAGGCTTCTTCTAGGGGGTATGGAACTATCTTCCCTCAATGCAAATCAATTGGCTGAAATACGGAATAAAAAGATTGGCTTTGTATTCCAGAATTATAACCTACTACCCCGAACTAGTGCTCTCGAAAATGTGGAGCTTCCATTACTTTACTCCAAGGTTACTGCATCAAAACGATACAGGCTGACAGTTGAAGCCCTTGAAAGGGTAGGATTGAAAGAGAGGATGCACAACCTTTCCAACCAACTCTCGGGAGGAGAGCAACAAAGGGTTGCTATTGCACGGGCATTGGTTAATAACCCTTCTCTCATCCTGGCCGATGAACCAACGGGGAATCTAGATACCCAGACAAGTGCAGAAATTATGCAGATTTTAAAAGACTTGAACAATACCTATGAAATTACCATTATTTTGGTAACCCACGAAGCAGTTATTGCTCAGTATGCAAAACGCCAAATACTGTTTAGTGATGGCAAAATTATAAGTGACCAGTGAGGCAAGATGGATTTTTTTATTTCTGCACGAGTTTCACTGAGAGCACTCAGAAAAAATAAACTCCGATCATTGCTCACTGTTTTGGGAGTAGTCATTGGCGTCTGTGCTGTTATTACACTGGTAAGTATGGGAAGTGGAGCCCAGATTGCAATTGAAAAGTCAATAAGTGGTCTCGGGACCAATTTACTCATTATCTTTCCGGGGAGTAGAACGAAAGGGGGTATGCGGACAGGATATGGTACCGTTACAACCCTCACAGCTGAGGATGCTAAGGCAATCCAGGAAGAATGCCCCGCTATTCAGATGGTAACTCCGGTAGTGAACACATCAGCCCAGGTAGTTTTTCAAAACCAGAATTGGGGTACCTCCGTGTTTGGAGTTGATCCTGATTATCAAAGGATTAAAAACTGGCCAATAGAACATGGAGAATTTTTTACGCTTCAGGATGTAAATGCTGCCACCAAAGTCTGTATCATTGGTAAGACAGTTGCAGAAAAGCTTTTTGGAGAGCAGGATCCTGTGGGGCAGGTAATCCGAGTTAAAAGAATACCTTTCAGGGTGGTGGGGTTATTGACTCCAAAGGGACAGACGGCTTTCGGCCAGGATCAGGATGATACCATAATCGTACCCTATACTACTGCACAGAGACGGTTGCTGGAAACTACCTATCTTACCATGGTGATGGCATCGGCTATCTCCATGGATCTTATGGCTGATGCCCAGGAACAGATCAGAGACCTGCTCAAGCATAGACATCAAATCAAGAGAGGGGAAGATGATGATTTCACAGTCAGAAATCTTGCTGACATTACCGCGGTATTTTCAACCATTACAGGTGTATTGACTCTCTTGCTGGGCAGTATTGCCTCAATTTCTCTTCTGGTGGGAGGCATTGGTATCATGAATATCATGCTGGTTTCGATCACTGAGAGGACAAGAGAAATAGGGATACGCATGTCAGTGGGAGCAAAACCTAAAGACATTCTCCTCCAATTTTTATTTGAGGCAGTTCTGCTCAGTTTGATAGGAGGAGGTATTGGTGTTTTCTTAGGGATTGGTCTTACTTCTGCTATTACTTACTTTACAGGATGGCTTTCTCCTATTTCACTAAATGCTATCCTTGTGGCTTTCCTTTTCTCTGCCAGTGTGGGAATTTTCTTTGGGATCTATCCGGCACGAAAAGCATCCCGAATGAATCCCATTGATGCACTACGATATGAATAAGGTGACTAGATCTATAGGCATAATCATTTGCCATTGTCTTAACAAAACACTCTGAAAGACAACATATCCCAATAAGTGCTGTCCATTTACCCTCAAAAAAAAGCTAGCTGCTACACTGGATCAGTAGTGAAGGGCCTGAATCTTCGATCTTACCAAACGTACGTCACACTGATTTGCATGAAAATTAAGTGACTGGAATGGCAGAATGTTACAAGCGTTTAAAAGAAAAAACATTGCCCCGGTTGTTGCTCAATATTCCTCGCAAAAAGGACCTTTCTCATTCGAGCCACCCATAAATGAAGTGCAGACAAAGGATGGTGCTCCATAGGCATACCAGGTCTTGCCCGATTCTTCAGCAGCACAGCGGTTGCTGTCACTGGTCATGCCTTTCTCGACCATACAACTGTTGCCCTGGGTTACCACGACGGTGGAGGCATCGGCTCCCTGCTGGCTCTTGCAGAAGCTTTCTACCTCGGATTTGGTCCAGCCCCGGTTGATCGGAAAGTCGGCGCAGTTGTCATCAACAAACGTGCTCTCATACCGACAGGTCAACACCCGTGAATCATTCGGTATCGGCTTTCCGTCACCACAGCTGGGACACTCCGAAGCATCCGCCACACAGGTTCCATCAGAGCATACAATGGGTTTACCATCAGGACAACCCGCCTGTCCAACAGACTCAAGCGTGATTTCCTTTGCGAGGACGGCAGATTGATGTGCGCTTCCATTGAGAGGGAAGGTAAACGCCGGCTGCTTATTACCCCAGTAATAGTCGGCAGCCATCGGAATCGGAGGAAATTTTTCACGCATTTGGAGATGGATATACAATTGATAATCACCCTCAAGGGAATATTCACCGTAATACGTGCATGCCGGAACGGAGATCTTATAAGGAGGCATTCCGGGGTTGATGATCTGATTATAATCGGTTCCGCCGTCTGGGGGCCTTGAAGGAATAAATTGCCACCTCTTAGCATCATAGAAAAAGGCAATCAGCATGTGCGGCTCGAAAGGAAGCTCCGCACCCTCGGGTAAATTGATGGTCAATTCCAGTTTGTCGCTTTCCGGACAGATATTGTTGTAGCATTCAGGTGAGATTTCAGGGTTCCTGGTATAACCGGTGCATTCACACGGCCCCCAGCAGTCTCCATTATCGTTACAGACCTGGGCGCCAGCGGGCTGTTGATAGCCTTCACACTCACACCTTCTGGTTTCACCGGGCGTACAATCCACCTGCTCGACACACATAACCGGATCGCTGGGAGCGCTTCTTACACAGCGTGCGTCCCCAACGCTGCAAACATGGTTGAAACACACACCGCCAATTTCAGGCATGACGCTCGCAATCCAGCGTTCGTCGTCGATAGCCGATTCCGTCGCCCAGACCTCAAGGTAATGTCCGGCTGAATATTTATCCGGCTTGTTACATGTTCCAGTAAGCCCGTCTTTCAGGTAACATCCGTTGACCCCGGGGCCCTTACCAAAAACGCTGCCGATGCACGTCGGATCCCAGCTTGCCATAAAAGTACAGTTATCATCCACCGGGCAAACACCGCCGGCCTCGGTATCGGGATTACCTGCCAGCAAGCTCCTCAGCTCTGCGATGTTTGGCAGACGCCAGTCGTCATAACCGCCCAGAACCAGCTCGTCACAGTATTGAATAGCCGCCTTTGGGGTGAGTCCAATGTCATCATAGTTGTATGCTTCTCTTTGTGGATCCTGCCAGCACAGGTCGGTGTCTGGATCGCACCAGATAGAGTACTTGGTGCACTTACAGGGTTCACAGCTGCTGCCGTCAACGCTGCAGTCTTGAACACTTACGGAGCCATTTGAACAGACGCACTCCTTTGTCTCGGTAGCTATTTTTTCACGGCCCATAAAGTAGATAAAACAAGCTACAAGCAAAACAATAACTAAAATAATAGCTTTTTTCATTTTCTCCTCCTCATCGATTAATATAAAGTACAAGCAATTTGACAAATACTTGCTTTTATTGGGTCAATTGCAGGGGAAAGTATCTTCTTTGTCAATTTGTTATCAAATACTATAGTAAACGACTTAAAAAAGTTGACATTCAATAGCCTGTCATTGCGAGCGCTAGCGAAGCAATCTCATGGGATTGCTTCGTCGCTAACGCTCCTCGCAATGACATTTTATTTTTGTCGTTCACAATAGAGTGTGTTTTTCCAAAAGTTGAATTGCTATACAGTCTCAAAGCCGGGGAGGAATGTATTGCAACTAAACCATTGCCACCCCAAGCCGTTCTGTGAGATCCTTTCCGAAAGCCTTTTCAAGTAAGTGGCGCTCAGGTTCTCGCTCTATAAGCATCCTTATTATATAATCTTTCCTGTAGGCAATCTTTTTTGCCTCTTCCTCAGAGACCTCCCGTTCTTCTTCACATATCATGAGAGCTACATCAAGATAGGCATGGATAAAATTGTGCACCTTGTCTTCGTTTTCGGTATCTGTGGACGACATGAAAAAATAGGGCGAAGAGCTGACCCTCACCCAGGACCGATCGGAAACCTTCCAGTCAAAATAGGGTGCTTTTTTCTCTTTTAAGTAAATGTCCGTTAGCCGTTCATAATATTTATCAATATAATCCTGGCGAATAGCAAGATCAACAGCTGGATACAGGTCAACATCAAACTGAATTTTTTTCTGCTCTGTCATAGCCATATAATTAAATGCAAAACTGGGTATGTTATAGTTCGTTCTGGGTTTCAGCCCTGCATTGATATAGTTCATGCCAGGCATCAGGCTAAATTCTGCTATTGAAAATTTTTCAATTTTATCACCCGTGTATGCCCTGAAAGTACCAACTTCACGCCCGTCCGGAGTTATGATGGTTTTGAGGTCATCAAACTCAGATAATGGCGTCAATCGCATTTTTTCTGAAACCTTTTTGTAGACTTGATCACTAAGTTTTACGTTTGCCATCTGTATCCCCCTTCTCAAAATATGTTTGGTTTTTAACTCATAATAGTTAGTGCCTGAACAAAAAGTCATGTTCAGGCCAAATCCGAATATCTAAATCCGAAATTCGAAACAAATTCTAATATCAAATGACAAAATGACCTAAACTAAGACGTTGGGAATACGATGTTTTTGTCATTGGGACATTCGTATTTTGGTTATTGTTTCGTATTTCGTGCTTCGGATTTCTAATTTTTGACTGGAAAAACAGGGTTTTCGGTCAATCACTAGTTACCCCGAATTTATATCACTCAAGCTTAAACATCATGTTGCAAAAATATTATCAACCGGCTTAGAATTCTTCAAACCCCAACTCGTTTAGCTTTCCGGTTGTGATTTGCCCATTCGGCTCCCATCCTCTAACCCGGTAATAATCTGAAATCATTGTTTTAATTTGTGGCAGATGGTTTGCCATCGGACCGGATTTGCGTTTTAGCGAGATGAAGCGTTCGTGCAGGGTATCGGAATCTGGGGTATACCCGCATTTAAGATTGATTAAATGCTTGAGATTAAAAATCTTTTCGCCAGAAACCATGAGTGACTCGAAATCCCTATCCATTCCGGTAGCCAGGTTAAACCACTCGTTCACTTCCTTTGCTGTTAACCCCAAAAAATCTGTCGGAGAACTGCTCTGTGCAGAGCTGTCATTAGAAAAGCCGCAAATGATCAGAGCGTTTATAATGCCGGCGTAATTTTGCCCTCTGACAACCTTTTCCGCCATGCCGTCAACAGCAAACTGAAACCTCTGTGGATTTTCAATGGGTTTATTCTCAAGTCTTGGCTCAGCCGCGTCGCAATGGCATGCACCCCGATTGCTGGTTGCATAGGCAAGTGCGAGAAAGTTGTGCGATCGTGGATCATGAGCCGGCACTTCAAGTCCCTTGGTTTCAATAGCATACTGTTCTGCCCCTTTCCCAATGTGCCGGGCTGCATCCTTTACACCCTCAGCCAGTACGGCCCCGAAACCCTCTCGCTTACAGATTTTTTCAAGCATTGCATGCATGGCCGCACCGTTGCCAAACCTGAGTTCAATTCCATCCATATCATTCAGGTCAATCAATCCTGCTTCGAAACATTCCATTGCAAAAGAAAGAACGCCGCCGGCTGAAATGGAATCAATACCGTAACGGTTGCATATCTCGAAGGCTTTCTGCACATGTTTCATGTCGGTCAGGCCACACTGGGACCCCAGCGGCCCGAATGCTTCCCAGTGCAGCAGTCTGCCTTCCGTACCTACATGAGACTCAACGCAACCTGTTCTGCAACCCGCACAGTGATAAGCCTTCCCTTCATAGACGTGTTTTTCCGTTTCTTCAAGTACGGCTTCCTTAAATCCTTTCAGTTCAGCATCACGCCAGTTGTGAACACCATTCCTGCCACTGTCAATAAAAAACGAATAGATAAATTTATCTTTTTTTAAACGGTGCTCGGGATCGTTGATTATCTTCGGCATAATTGCGTTGATAGACTGCTTAAGACCCTCCCTGTCGTAAAGCGGCACTTCCTTGCTGCCGGTTACGGCAATGGCCTTCAAGTTTTTCGAGCCCATTACGGCACCAAGTCCACAGCGGGCTGCCGCGCGTCCGGCAGGCCCATCATTGATAACACAGGCAAATCGGACCAGGTTTTCACCTGCTATGCCGATTGCAGCAATCTTTGCCTTCTCACCACACTCTTTTCGTAAGAGGCCTTCGATCTCGTAGGTATCGACCCCGGCAAACTGTGTAGCATCCTCAATGGTTATCGTATCGTCTCGCACCTTCACGTAAACCAGCTTGTCGGCTTTGCCGGTTATGACGATGCCGTCATACCCTGCCTGTTTCAACTCGCGTGCAAATGTTCCACCGGAATAGGCCTCGCCCCATAATCCCGTTAAAGGTGAAATCCCAGCGAGGCAGTGCCGGCCGCTCCAGGGAATAATGGTGCCAGTTATAGGACCGGCCATAAAAATAAGCGGGTTTCGCTCATCAAGCGGCTTCTGCCAGTTTTTTACACCGTCAGCAATGATCTTCGCGGCAAATCCCACTCCGCCGATATAGTCTTCGCAGAACTCTTCGGTAAACCCTCTGGCCTCAACATTTCTTTTGGTTAAATCAACGTGCAGTATTTTCCCTGAATAGCCTTTGTACTTCATAACAGTTTCCCCATTCGTTAAAAAACCTTTTGAAATAGAACCCATACAAATGGGTTTCTAAAACGTCAATTCTCCCAGTTCTTTCCCTTTTTCCTCACTATAAAGATGAGGGACGTCGGAAAGAATCCGGGGTGTTTCTTTTCTGTATTTTGTGAGAAAAATCTCCTTTATCTTTTTTGCTTCTTCCAGGATGGCCGGCTCTTTTAAAATGGGATATTCATCACGTTTTTCCAGAAAGTCTTTATAAAGATCCACATACGCGAACCACCATGGAATGGTAATATCCCTCAGCGAATCGGTGAAATCGCCTGCCAGCATTCCCTGTGAGGTATATTCCCCAAGCAGGGAAGGCGTTCTCACGCCGGGCAGCAACCCCTCAAGCCCGTCATGTTTTTTCCTGAGCTCCTTCACCGGATCACAAAATATTTTCCGGTAACGCTGATCTTTGGAAAGAGGAAACAGATCAACGTTCAAATGGTCGTATTTGTTAAGATGAAGCGATGCTTCAAGGGCAAGGAAAGGCAACGCGATGTCATCTGCGGGGATGAACGTTCCCACTAAAAGCTCATCTTCATCCAGTATATTTCTGTCATCCTTGTTGTAAACCCATCCGTTTTCCAGCAGAAAAAACGTTACCTTCCGCAACGGAAAACCGGGAGTGCCTTTGGTTGTATACTGGATGAGTCGTATGCGCTCATCACCCTTCTCAACAACCAGGAACTCTTTTTGTTCCATCTCCCTCAGAAACGGACTGAACATCTCCTCTGTCTTTTTAAATAAATCGTGCATCTTCATTGAAGCCCTCCTTTATTATTTTGGTTTGCGTTTTAAAACTTAACCGTGGGCGGCAGCATATGGATCATAAAACTTTCCGGCGGCACCCCCAGTTGAACCCCTCCCTGGTAAAAGCGGTTGTCCGAAAAAACAAACCGGGTCCATTCTGCGCGAAAGCGGTCCATGGCCAGAACCTGCTCTTCAGTATAAGAACTCTCTTTGCGCTTGTTAAGCAGACTCATATATGCGTCAAAAATCGCATTGGCGGCATCTTCAAAAAATTGTGTATTTTCTTCCTCCGGCCTCAGTGAGAGACCGGCTCCATACCCAACACCGATACCAGCTTCTTTGAGTCGGAACATTTTCAAATAACTTTCGGGCAAATCAGGATACGTCCTCCCGTGCTTCCGGCAAACCGCGCCGATCCGCTCCTGCAAATACTTCCTGTCTTCTTCAACAGGCACCATGGGATAGACGTCAAAATAGGCCGGATGACGTTCCAGCCCCTTTTCGGCAACATGCTCGAAAACACCCATAAACAAAGGCGCCAGGGGATTTGACGGAAAGGTCTGTATCCCCAGCCATTGTATGCTGCTTTGATAGTCACGGTCGGGGATGGTAACTGTTGCCGTTATATTTGAAACACATACCTTTTCAAGAAAATCACCCCTGCCAATATTGACTTCCACTTTACCCATTTTCGTGATGAAATCCCACGTTTTCTTCTCAAAGGACTGGCTTCGCAGAAACGGCGCAAATGCATCAAGATATCTCTGTTTTAAAGAAATTAAAAATTTATCCGTTAACATGGTCACTCTCCTTCATAACATTTTCTAGTTATGCCAGATCGTCACTTCTTCAACCTCAAGACGATGACGGGGTATCTTATTGACCGGTTCATCGGCTACGGGATAGCCAACCGACACACCATCTACCAAGATAAGACTTTCATGCAGATTTAAGGACTTCTTGATAGCATCCTGGCAGATGGAGACGGCATTCGACCAGCAGGTTCCCAGGCCTCTGGCCGTGGCCGTCAGCATAAAATTTTGCATGGCAGCAATGGTCGATTTCAGATAATTTTGATCTTTACACGGCCAGATTCCAAACAGCACGGCAACGGGCGCCCGGTGAAAATTGAAATTGCCCTCACCAATTGCCTGCATATCAACATTCTTTTCCTGTAAAAATGAGATCATTTCAGCGAAATTATCCTTCTTGCGTTTTTCAAGAATTTCAGCAACATCATTCTTCGGCTGCTCAGGTTCCCCTTGCACTTTTTGGGCAGAAGCCGCGGCATAATTTCCCTGAATAACATCACAAACTTTTTTAAGCGTATCGCCCGTCAGAACAATGAACTGCCAGGGCTGCTGGCTGGTCGGATTAGGAGCCCAGGAAGCGGCCTCAAGACATTCCAAAATCAGCTTTCGCGGCGGGAGATCAGGTTTGTAGCACCGGATACTTTTCCTCTCTTTTATAATCTCAAGTATATCCATAAACGTTCCTCCAAAAATACTGCGTTAAAAACAGAGCTTCCCTGGATTTAAAATCCCCCGGGGATCCATCTCGCGTTTGATTTCCTTAAGCTTCACCGTGTGGTTTCCCGAGCGCCGAAAGACCATCTCGGCCCAGGCTCCATAGGGACGGTCAAAAAACGCGCCTTGATTCATCAAAGCCTCACTGGCCTTAAGCCAGAGATTTTTGACCATCCCGGTTTCGCTACGGTCTTTTGGATCACAATGCAGATCAAACTCGCAATGCACAGCCCGTCCGCGTTCCATTGGCAGCAGATAAGATCCGATTGCCGACCTGTCGTAACCATACGCATCACAGAGGTTATAAATCACACCTTCCATATCAGCAATACGCTTTAACGGTGATTTGAAACTGAGGTCATGAACCGAACCTCGGTAATTGAACTTCTTAAGTATTGACCAGGGATAAACGATTTCTTGCTTGATGAGATCGCCGGCATGCTCCGCCCCGGGGAGGACTTCTTTCAATTCCAGCCCCAGTTCGTCACCGACCTTCCGCAATGCCTTCTCTTCATAGGCGATTTTCTCCTCTGGATATCGGGGGCTGCCATTGAGGCAGAGCACCAAAATCCAGGGCGGAAGTATCGCCTGAAAATTTTCAAACGCATGCGATGGACTGAGGCCAGATGGAAAAACATCCGGGACTTGCCATTCATCATTTAGCAGTACCGCCATATTAAAACGGTTCAGCAGAAAACATTCCGTACCGATCTGTTTGCGCTGAATTCTTTTAAGCGGCTCTATGACATCTGCCAAATCATTAAAGCTGAGGAAGAAAATCTTTCGCTCGTGGATATAGGGGTAAATCGGCATCACCATCTTGGTCATAATTCCCAGCGTACCCTGTGCCCCGGTCCATAACCGGAAAATATGATTTCGTATTGGACCCAGGGTACCGCCAGGGCGGCCTCCTGAAGCCCACAGCCCGGTTCTGAAAAGTTCCCCGTCTGGCAACACCAGCTCCGTATCCATAATGAGAAAGTTGCCGTATTCAAAACTAGGGGCCGCCATAACCGGATCCCGCTCCAGATAGCTGGTCAGGGCAGAGCGTCCGGGAGGTACCCCAAAAGGAATCATTAAGCGAAACCCCTTCTGCATCAACACTTGTTGGAGCTGCTGATAGGTAACGCCCGGTTCCACCACAACGAACCAGTTGTTTTTGTCAATCTCCAGGATATTGTTCATGCGTGAGAGGTTCAGGACAATACCGCCATGGTCGGGAAGGGCTGCTCCATGTAAGTTAAGACCAGAGCTGTAGGGAATTACGGGGGTTGATGTTTCATTCGCAAGCCTGATCACCCGTTGGATTTCATCCACGCTTTGGGGGAAAACCACAAAATCGGGATTCCGACCCGGGGCAAACGATTGATCCCGGGCATACTCGCAAAGGACATTTTTTTCATCAAGCACCCGTTCGTCACCAAAGATATCTGCTAATTCTTTTCTTACTGCCCCCATCCTTTTCCTTCGTGTTTATCCGTATTTTTCTTGCAAGGCAGATCACACCCTGCGCAAAACGATTGCAAATCTTTTCTCAAGAGACCAACTTCCCCAACCGCTTGGTTACCTTTTAAGCGACTTCATTCCCATCTGCTGCCTCAAAGCATTTATCTGGTTAAATTTCTCTTCGGGGAAAGATTGGTATTCCTTCTCGGTAAAAACCTGCCGGCCCGGGCTGCTGATACCATTCGGATCGAAAACCGTTCTGAACTTCCTGAACAACAAATAGGCATTTGGACCTTGTTCAGGGAAAAACGTGGTCAGGGGTTCGGCAGGCCCCCCAAAGGCAAATGGTGCAACATCTCTTTCAGCAGCATTTTTGACCGTGGCATACATGCTGGACTTAATAAATGTGCGAACCGATTCCGGATCGGTCGGATCAGGATAGCCGTCGGTTTCCGAAAGAGTGTAGCGCCCGGCTGCATCCATGGCATAGACAAATGTTGTATTGTCCACCCCGCCACGGTCGGTCATGTGGCTTTCTCCACATGTGTCAAGGGCCTCTTTCCAGATACGACTGTGATACTTTGCGACCTCCGGCGGCCCGTATGGCAATACCGCCCCGGAATATGTCCTGCGGTTCATGCGGTACCCGCAGACATTTCTGATCCAGTCAAGGTTCCAGGGCGCGAGCGCCTCCAGCACATCCGGTTTATAATCCTTCGACAGAAACTTCCCGTCGAATTCCCGAGCTATTTCCCGCAGCACTTTTTCTTCATAAACAAGCTGGTCATCATCAACAATGCCGGTCAGAATGACATACAAATTATATGGCGGAAAAAAATCAGCTTGATACCGGGCTTCGGTCATCTCCTGGGTCTGCGAACAGTAATACGCCGAATAGACCCCCGAAGCATTCAGCCCGATACCGATTCCAGAATGGGCAATTTCACGGTAAGCATCAATCTCAGCGTCATAATCAGGAAACTCGATCCAGAACAGTTTATGTTTGCTTGGTGGAGGTGCCGTATCATATTTTGCTTCATGATAGTTGTGAATGTTGGGACGTCCCGCCGGCGGTTCAGGGATATCCTGTCCTCCAACCCAGGGGTGAAGCTTTACGGTTATCTCGGTAATGATCCCCATAGTCCCACCGCTGGCTCTGGTGAGCCCCATAAGGTCGGGTCCCGGACTGCAGTCCCAGAAATCATCCACACCTGCAACGGTTTTCGAACCGGCTTTGAAAATTTCACCTGTGGGTAGCACAAACGTGTAACTCACCACATTTCTACCCAGGAGTCCGTATTTCAAGCTGGTCTGCCAGATGCCGGCAAAAGCAGACTGGGAAGAGATTTTTGACAGGGTTGTCGCCAGGGGAGTCCCTCCATTCCAGAGGCCTACCTTGGCTGCTTCGGCGAGAAGCTGTCCATAATCCGCATAGGGCTCAAGGGTCGCCGCCATCGTATCTTCGTCGATCTTGAGGACCCGGTTCATCCTGCTCAGGTGCACACAGATGGTGGGCTCATTCGTGGTCGGCGCACTCATCGCCTGTCCATTGGTAAAGGGGATAAACGGAACCCGGTACGTATTGGCAACCCGTAAAATGGCCTGGACATCTTCGGTGCTGCCTGGTAAGACAACGCAGGCCGGGATGCTGGAGGGATCCTTCATGTGCTTTTTAATGATGCCTTCGGCATCGAGCGATAGCTTGCTGTAACATTCAACAATAGCCCGGTCCTGGGAAACCCACTGAATGCCGACAACATTTTCCAGGGCCTTGTACACTTCAACGGGCAACTTGTTGGGAATCATTTTCTTCTTTTCCATGGCGTTACCCGGTTTGTTCCTGTTGTTCTTTTCCCTTTTTTAATGCCTCGACGGTTTCCATCATAAGGGGAAAAGTTACAAAAAAGACAGAGCAACTTTCATCTGTAACAAAACTGATTTTTTCGCCCTTTTCAAAAAAGACCACGTCACCTTTGCGTGCGGTAAATGATTTGCCTTCGTGTGTGTAAATTAGCGAGCCATCCAGAAAGAAGTCGATCTCATCGATGGGCGACACAAAGTCCTTGGCATATCCCCCCCCGATCTTGTGTGAATAAACGACATCCTATCGATTGGGAAATCAAACCACAAAAAACCCAAATGTTCAAGGACAAAAAACATTATATACAGTCGCATCGCAGCCGATGGCAGCATTCTTGTTTATCATCATTTACGATTGCACCATCCTTTGCATGTTTAACTATTTTATGTTATACATTCCATACTGCGTATACATGATGATTCATGAACGGACGTCTGTAATGATAAAAAGGAATACACAAACACAATCATTCCATTCCCAAAAACAACAATCCAGGAGGTAATAGACATGGAGAAGCAATTTTTGCGTATTCTAACGATTGCAACATTCCTTTTTTTACAGAGTGGTGGCGCGTTTGTCTTCAAAGAAAGCTGTTTAAAGGCAGGTGATACCGAAGGACAAATCAATTTATCAAGAAACCTCAACGTCGCTCTTGCAGCAGCATCACAAAAAACGGTGAAGGAGCATGATGGCGGGAAAAAACCGATGGATGGTTTAACGATCATGACCATGGTGAGTGAAAGGGATAGAGGGAACGATTACACCCTGTCCACCTCATGGTCGTTTGCTGTAAAGGGACGTGAGAAATACAGGGCTAAATATAAGGAAGAAAGGAAGAACTATCGAGGTAACGATGGTTTTAACTATAAATCCGTTATACGATACAGCGATCCCCCAACGATTTATAGAACAGCTATTCTGACCTGGAATCATACGGATGGAAGACGGACAAACTGGTATTTTGTCCCTCGTTTTCCCGAAGCTAAGAAAACGATCGATCTTGAGCGCATCCGATCCCAGGCCGAAGTCGATTTTAGTCTTGCTGAGTATGTCGACATCAATCTGGATGAGGAAAGACATCAACTCTTAAGAAGCGAAGCGTGCAAAGGCAAAACCTGTTATGTGGTTGAGAGCACCCCTCTTAAAGGGGAAATAAAATATGGCAAGAGAATCAGTTGGATTGATCAGGAAAACTGGATTCCTCAAAAGATACAGTATGTTGACAAAAGAGGAGCCCTCTGGAAGGTCCTTGATATTTCGTGGCAGAATGCATCCGGTCGATGGTTCTGGGAAAAGGCAGTGGCGGAGAATGTTCAGTCGGATTACAAAACATTCATCACGATTGAGGACGTGAAGGTGAACATCGGTTTGAATGATAGAGAGTTTGCCAGAACTGCTCTGGAGAAGAAAATGTAGGACGTGAATCAAACAATGAATACACCAACACACTTTGTAAGGAGCGTTTGTGATGGACGTTCATGATTATGTCTTGGATTCTGTTCTGAAATTATGTATACTGTGCCCAGGTTATCTATTGTTGTCTCATAAGTAAAAATATATTAGATGAAAGGTGAGGCCATTATGACCAACGATCAAATCATCGATAGCATCAAAAACACTTTGCACGTTAAGAAAGAGCTTGTAGGCATTAAAGTCTGGAAGGATGAACCGCACGGGATCCCGAAGTACCAGGAGAGGGCCTTCCCCGGTATGTGTGCCCAGATCAACGAGGTGCTCACAAAAGGTGAAACTTTTTATACCAATCAGGAGCACTGTTTCTGTACAGGGGGTGTTGTCTCTACAGGAATTGTGCAGCCTCTCTCGGAAGAAGAGAGGGATGAAATGATCAAGGTACACTTTGAAGTGAGCAAGGGCTATAAGGACGTTGCTACGGCTATTTACTATGATGATGAATCAAAAAAGATCATTCCACCAGTTAAAGAGAAAAATGCTGCCGTTCAGCTAGGGCTCTTTAAAGATATCGAAGATCCAGACCTTATCCTCATATTCTGCACCCCGGGTGCGGCAGATATCCTCAATCGAACCTATACCTATGCAGAAGGTAAACCCATAGCGGGCTTTGGCGGAAACGGAGCCTGTCCTTTTGCCATCCAGTATCCTTACGTTACCAAGAAGCCCTCATTCACTTACAGCGATGTTGCCTGGAGGAAGTATGTCGGTTTGGCTGATGAGGAACTTACGGTTACCTTCCCTTATCAAAGCCTACTTCGGTGTATTGAATATCTGCCCTCAGTAGCTGATGCATATAAGAAATATGGAGAGATGGTTGAGGAATGAAACGTTTATAGAAAAGACTGGCATAAAGGGAACAGATCACTATTGCGCCTGCCAGTACATAATCCAAAATGGAGGATATCATAATGGCTGAAGAATACAGCTTTCCACCCTTTGAAGAAGAGATGAAAAAACTCTTGGATAAGTTTGGTGGTAAACGCATGGAGACCTATCAAGGGGAAGATATCACACCGTTATGGGATCTTAAAGGTGAGGGGCTTCCCTGGAGTTACAAATATTTATATGCTGCTCCCAAACTGGAAAAGATAGTCTTAATGGTGCAGAGTTTCAGAGATAAACTCATGTCTTATGGACTGAGCCTCTGGCCAGATGATGAGCATGCCCTCCCCATATTCTCTGTTTACTGGGCTGAAAGTGCCAAGGGCAGCTATTTCATCGCTGATTTTTATCCAACAGCCGATTGCATCTGCGATATACCCTATATGGAACAATACCTTGAACCTTTAGAAGACGCCTTTAATAAAGGTATGGAATACTTTCCTGCCCTTGGGTCGGGAAGAAACCCCAACTGGTTTAAAGCCCTTTCTTCCCCTTATTGTTTGTCCGGCGACTTCTTCCCGAGCACAAAAGAGACACAGCAGCATATTCTTGAGATTATGACTTCCTATCTCAACATTTACTACGATCTATGGGAAAAGGATCAGCCACGAGATGCGGAATATATGAAGTCATTGAATGCAAGGAAAGATGCCATCAAGAGGAATTTTCGCGAAAAGGACCCAGGAGCATTCATGATGGAAAAAGCTGTAGGAGAAGAATTGGCAGATTTAGGTTTAAAGGTTCTTTTCTAAAAGAGATCTTTATCAGGAAGCTCTATACCATGAAGGAAAGATATATTAATGACCTGACATGATGCAATTTTTTATTTCATGAGACATCCACGATGTTATGCCCTCTGTTTATTCCTTAAAAGTTATGGCCAATTTGTCACTCCGCTAATAACTTTGAGAGGAATTTTTATAGAATTTGACTCTTCAGGATTTAAAGCTATCTTTTCAGCAAAGCCGTCAAAAGCATTTTCAGGACGTCCCATCTTTTTTGCCAGGAGTCTTACAAAATAGAGGACGTCTTCCTTCGCCGTCATCCTCTCTGCTACCCCCTCTATAATGACTGCCCGCCATTTCTTGTGTTCTGGATCAGAGTCACATATCTTGAATGCTGCGTTAGGATTCGACTTAATAGATTTCGCCATACGCCCTCCCGGCCGTGAACCACAATAAAGGTAATTATCATCGCTGGCATAGGAGACCTCTACTGCATAGGGTTTGTTATCCTCAACCGCAAGAATCGTACCCCATCTCCATTCAACTATAAAATCTCGAATCTCCTTTTCTGTCATCTCTCTCATAACCTTGCCCTCCGGATTGTTCGTTTAAATATATCTGCCCCAAATGCATACGATTAATTACTTGCTTTTTGATGAGCTAAGTATAAGGAAGCTTTTTATGTATGTCAATCAAAACATGATTGCAAAATTTGCAGGTTAGCATGGTTAAAAGCTAAAAGCTATAAATCAAAATATCTCTGTAGCAATTTTGTAGCGACTTTTTATTTTTATCAAGTTCTATTTAGAATTACCGATAGTTTTATAAAAAACAACTAACAGCCATAAATCTGTCATAATTGCCTGCTGTTAAACCCATATTTTGCAGTAGGTATCGTAGCGAGGCGCAGAAAACCGCAGCGAAACGTGCAGTTGGAGCGGTTTTGCAACGAAGGCATATCCATAGATATGTTGAGGAGCAAAATCGTGTCGTAAACGACAACCCGTGAAACGGGTGGTTTTGTTTCTTC
>RCNB010000891.1_pt1 | contig 19254 bp, 15 predicted proteins | sample 2041321 | NCBI WGS metagenome assembly RCNB01 (sample SAMN09708232, study PRJNA481090) | Marine sediment metagenome, whole genome shotgun sequencing project. | reverse complement strand
CCGATTATTTATATTTTAATTTCTAAAATAAATACCGGTATCGGCAAGGAAGTTTAGGAGCATTTTGAGTAAATTTAAACATTACTTTAAAAACCAGGATTAACTAAAAGCAATGCAGAAATTCAAAGTATTTTCCAAACTATTCGTATTGCTATTCCTGGCTTTTAATGCTACCCTGGTATATTCTCAAAATACAGTTCCTTCAGACACTGCAGACTCCATTTTAACACCCTTTCGCAAAGGACGTTGGTTAACTTCTTTGTCGGGAAGCATTAGCAGCACAAGTAATGAATTGAAATCAACCAAAAACAAAACAATCTCAAATGAATTTGGAATAAACCTGTCTACCGGGAAATTCTTTAAAGACAGATGGCTATTTGGAGTTACTTTTCAGGCAGGTAAGCAGGAAACTAAAGGGGATTTTAAGATTGTAGGAGAATCTTTATATATAGGTCCTCAAATTGCCCGGTATTTTTCTAAAACTAAAGATGGGTCTTTATTTTTAAATGTTTCCCCCGGCTTTGTCCTTTATCGCAGCCTTGCCAGCATAAATGAAATTCCTGATTTTGGAGAAGAAACGGACGGAAATGGATTTGGTACTTTAGTTAGTTTGGGATATTCTTATGTCATCCGGGATTTAATATCCTTTAATATTGGTTTTAATCTTCAATATGGCTGGATTGGCACGGATACGGTTGACATAAATGGTGTGATTGGCTCAGACAATATTACGATTAGTAACCTATCATTTACTTTCGGATTCGGTGTAATTCTTGACGACTTTTTCTTATAATGAAAAAACATACTTTATTCGCAACATTGCTCATTGTCTTATTTTCCTTGAATATATATTCACAGGATAAAAATGAAGAAGGTTTTATTCAGTCAGATACCATAAGACAAGGGAAAAGTGTTCAGTTGGTGGCAATACCCATTGTTTTTTATACTCCTGAAACAAAATTTGGATTTGGAGGTGGTGGCCAGTTATTCCTTCTTAATAAAACCAACGAATACAACCAGCGTTTGTCCAATATTTTTTTTAGTGCGATCTACACCTCTGAGAGTCAGTTTATTTTTGAGATTACGCCTCAAATCTATCTGGGGAGAGGAAATTATTTTATTGATATGTTTTATTCCTTTAGGATTTTCCCAAATTCATTTTGGGGTATTGGTAATTCAACTCCAGAGGATAATAAGGAATCCTATAACCAAACCGCCCATAAATTTGACATAAGCCTACTAAAGAGAATACCCCCGAATCTTAATTTTGGACTCTCATTTAATTTTGCAAATTATAGCATTACCGAAGTCCTGGAAGGCGGTATTTTAGATTCCGGCACTATCCCAGGTAGCGAGGGAGCAATAATCAGTGGATTGGGTGCTTTGTTCAACTTAGACTCAAGAGATGATATTGGTGCCCCGCAGTCTGGGAATTATCTTAGTTTAGCAGCGCGATTTTCAAGTGAACTCTTTGGGGCAACACATGCATTTAATAAATTTATTTTAGATTTAAGAACGTATCAAAGAATAGCAAAAAAAAGCATTTTGGCATTTCGTCTTTATATGGAAAATAATTATGGTGACGTACCATTTCAGGGCATGGCCAGTTATGGCGGCAGCAAAAATGCCAGGGGGTACTTTAATGGCAGGTTTCTAGACAAGCATATGTATATAGTACAGGCAGAATATAGATGGCGATTTAAAGAGCGATGGACGTTGGCCGGTTTTGGGTTGTTTGGCAGTGTAAATGACCAGGCTGGTGACCTGTTCAGTTTTAATAACTTAAAACCCAGTTTTGGAGGGGGAATTCGTTTTAAGCTTATTAAGGATAAAAGTACCTGGCTAAGACTCGATTATGGAATTGGAACAGACGGCCAAAAAGGTATTTACTTTGGTGTTAATGAAGCATTTTAAATTGATCTGACAGGTGCAAATTCTCCTGCTTTTCATTCCGTCTTGCCACTGTGCCTGATATATTTTTCAATAACAACAGCAGTAACAATAACGAGATAAAACTGTCCCATAAGGCCTATCAAAATCGAAGCGTTTCTGGCCAACTGCGTAACAGGACTTATGTCTCCGTAACCAATGGTTAAAAGAGTAATAAAACTGTAATATACTAAGCCATCTCTATTTGATTCCGGATTTAAGTCAATCGTAGGCAGGCCGGAAAAAGAACCAGGCTCTAATAATTCAACGGCCATACAAATAAAAAATCCAACCAGGCCAATACAAATATACCCACACATAAGCCCAAGGATTACTCCTCTGTTTACTTTAGTGCTTTGCCATACTTGTACAATTATCTCATAAGTTACAAAGCAATAAAAAGAAAAAAGTATCGCAAATTCAATGTAGCGATATACTTTTTCTTCTGTAACTAAATAAGAGGAAAACAATACAACTACAATGGTTGTAATAAATAAGATGATAAAAAACCCATGTAATTTCTTTTTTTTTGAAATTAACAATGTTCCGGCCAGGATATTGACTACAAAAAATATAGGCGTTACATAGGTATCAAACAAATCAAGTGGAACTAAAAGTGTTCCAAATAGTATAAAAAGAAGACTAATAAGAAATATAGTAAATCTGTGCGGGTATAAATCAAATAAGCGTTTCATTTTCTGCTAATTCTTCACTAAAGTAGGAATCTTTTAATTAAACCTTTATAAAATATCCCATAAAATTTGTAAAGATATTCAGTCCTTTAAATAGCCCTTTTTAATTTAGGCACATGGGAAAACTAATGAAGAGATGGTTATAGAGAACCTTAGCAATAATACTTTCATTTATCACAATTTTAAAAAAATAAAAGGTGTCTCGTATACTATTCAGCTGCGAAATAAGGCCATATTTTTTAACCCAAACCTATTGATAAGAATTGTAATTTTGTATAGTAAAAATTTCGGCGCTTATGAACAACAAATGGATAAATAATGTTTCAGCTTTTATTTTTGGCTGGTTTATTGGTCTCTTGATCTGGCGATTAATAGTTGGCGTAGATGAAATTTCCTATTTGGCAAAACTAGGCATAAGCTCACAGGTGGAGATAACAGTTATAGTTGTCAGTATCGCTATTCTTGCAGGTTCTATTTTTGGTACTCTTCAATTTCTTTATGAAAAATTCATAATACGAAGTATCTCATTTAGGAGATATGTAATTCATTCAATAACGACTCATATTGTTATAATGATCGGCATATATTTTCTTGCATATTCCATTCTTTCCATTACCGGATCTATTCATAATCAAACTTTCTATAAATTATTAACCAGTCCTATACTTCTGGCCAACCTAACTTATTCCATTTTAATAAATAGCGTAATAATCTTTTTTATCCAGATAAACAGATTGTTGGGAAAAGGAAATTTGAAGAAGTTGGTGATGGGGAAATTTTACGCCCCAAAAGAAGAATTACGCGCTTTTATGTTTCTTGATTTAAAATCATCGACCACTATAGCTGAGCAATTGGGGCATTTAAAATACAGTAGGTTCATCCAGGATTGTTTTCATTATTTATCTGTTGTAGATGCTTATAATGCTCATATTTACCAATATGTCGGAGATGAAGTTGTGCTTACCTGGGAGATAGGTGAAGGTGATGCATTAGATGGCTGTATTCATGCATTTTATGCTTATGATGCCATTCTAAAAGACCAAAAACATTATTTCGAAACTGAGTATGGTGTACAGCCCATATTTAAAGCGGGGCTGCACCTTGGACCCGTAACGGTGGTAGAAGTAGGTAATATAAAGCGTGAAATAGCATATCACGGAGATACCATTAATGTTGCATCCAGAATTCAGGAGCAATGTAAAAATTTCGACAGGTTATTACTTATTTCCGAAGAGGCATATAAAAGAGTCAAACATATAAAGGGTTACACTTTTAAAAACGTAGGGGAATTTGTATTGCGAGGCAGAAAGAATTCCACACAACTTTATGATGTAATGGTTCAGGAAGCCTAAGAGCTAATTAAATTTGGGTAGAATATAAACTAACACCTTGATAAAGTTTGTGAATAAGCTTAATTTTCAAATTCAATTTTAAAAAAATATTCAGGCACTGATGATTAAGAACCTTATCTTATTGTGGTTTTTTTCTTTTTTACTTGCAGATTGCAGCAATTCCTATCTCAGAGAATCTACTAATGTTAGTGACATCAAAAAAAAATATGATAAGATTTTAGTTGTAGCCCATACAAAAGATAAAATTGCCCGCATTAGAGCGGAAGGGCTGGTTGTTAATGAACTTGGCCTTCGGGGCGTAAAAGCTGAATCTTCTGTAGATGTTATTAAAACCGAAAATTTTTCCCAGGAAATGTCGGAGAAGGAAATTGAAACCTTAATTTCTCAATTACTTGATGCTGGTTTCTCTGGTGTATTAATTACTAATGTAATAAACACAGAGCAGTATAAAGATGTTATTCCGGGAGGCAGTAATGTTGAATACCAACCGCCTCAATATGGTAGGTTTGGGGCGTATTATAGCTATTACCCTGCCACTTCCTGGGAACCGGATCGAATAGAAACAGCGGTAGATTATACCGTAGAAAGTTGTTTGTACGATATAACTGTAGCTCAGAATGACAATTTGCAGTGGGTTGGCAGATTTAAATTGAAAAACCCCACAGATATTAAAGAAGCTATAGCACAGTATTCAAAAGAGCTTGCGGATGCCTTAATTGACCAGAGTATTAACCCATAAATAAAGTTCCACAAAAAAAAGAAACTATATCCTGGACAAATAAATTGGAAATGGGCTGGTATTTAACTTATTGGAAAATTTAATAAAAGCTACGATCTTAATTATACCCTCTTCAAAAAAATTTAAATGAAAAAACTAATCTTAGCACTTACATTCTTTGTTTCCTTAATTACAAATGCACAAAAACTTGCAGAGTTATATAAGGAAATTAATTCCTCGGTAGTAGTAATAAATATCATTAACGTTTCCAGGGAAAGTGACGGGGAATATATTCAGGTAGTCACAGAGGAATCTCAGGGTTCCGGAGTATTGATATCTGAAGAAGGCCTGATATGGACTGCGGCTCATGTGGTACAAACTGCGGAAGAAGTTCAAATAGAATTTCTTGATGGTGACATTTATGAGGGAACAGTAATAAGTTCTGTTGCACAAGCTGATGTTGCCCTCGTAAAAATAAAAGGAGATTTCCAGCTAAAGAATAAAAAAGTTGCCGCCATTGGCGATTCTGATGAGGTATCTGTTGGAGAAGATGTTTTTGTCCTAGGCGCCCCTCATGGCTTTAAACAATCACTATCACGAGGAATACTCAGTGGTAGATTTACACCCGTACATTTAAGCAATGATTTTGTTAAGATTGAGTTTCTGCAAACGGATGCTTCCATAAATCCCGGTAATTCAGGGGGTCCTATGTTTAATATGAGAGGTGAAGTAATAGGAATAGCAAGCAGAATATACAGTAACTCCGGAGGTTTTGAAGGAATTGGTTTTGCAATGTCATCTAATGTGGCAAATAAACTGCTACTGCAGGAGCCAGGTGTTTGGGGAGGTATGGAATCAATATTAATCGACGGAGACCTGGCAAAAGCTCTTAATGTGCCTCAGGAAGCGGGTTTATTGATTACAAGTTTATCATCTAAAGGTTCGGGAAGTGCATTGGGCCTGAAGGGCGGTAATATCCCGGCCAAAATTGAAGAAACAGAACTTACAATTGGCGGGGACATTATTCTTGAACTGGGGGGCATAATTATTAAAGATATCAACTCTATTTTCCAAATAAGAAAGAAAATAGCCGAAGCTCAAAAAGGAGACATTATTACAATGACTATTCTAAGAAACGGGAAAATTGGCACAGCCGAATTTATCAGGTAGGATTGATTCCAAAAATTATCTATAAATTAGCCGTTCAAATAAAAAACATGAAAAAGACATTACCTCTAATTTTGATCCTTACTGCACTACTTTTGACTAGTTGCTCAAGTTTTAAAATAATTAAATCCTATAAATCCGATTCTGTTGCTACAATGCAGGATAAAAAAATTCTTGTTGTTGGCAGATCAACAAAGAAGGATGTGAGGGTGGCTTATGAAGATGCTATAACCAATAAACTTGTCTCCAGTGGGTATAAAGCAACAGCCAGCTATAAAAAATATCCCGATTTCAAACCAAACACTAAGGTATCTGATGATCAAAGACAGCATATCCGAGCTATTTTGGAAAAAGACGGATATAATGGAGTTGTGCTTACCTTATTAAAGGGTATTGAGGTGAATTCGCGTGAATTGGGTGCGGAACAATATGATGCTCCGGTGATTTATGGCGGAGCAAGTATGCCTTTCGTTTATGGAGGATTTTACGCTTATTGGGACATGCCGGGCACATATTCCGTCGATCAAGTTGCTTTAAAGCAAGAAGGTACTACCATTACTTCAAAACTCTATACACTTGAAACCGTAATCTATAATTTGGACAAGGAAGATGACAAGCAGCTTGAGGCCTGGATTACTGCATCTATTGAAAATCCGGATAATGTAATTAATACAGCATCCGCGTATGCAAATTCTATTGCAAAAGGTTTTAAAAGTAATTAGTCTATTAATAAATTCTTCTGCCATAGCTCAATTAATCTATTAAAATATCTTTGGCACAATAATTGCATTAAAATAGACTGAAATAGTTCAATAAATTTGAGATACTTTCCCATGTTTTTTGTACCTTTCTCAGCCTGCTAATTTCATTATATATTTGACTATTAACGGCATTAAAATACTGTATATCAGAAAGTTCCCATAAATAATTTAATAACTTAAAAAAACAAAAATGAACACTAACTATTTTAAAAAAACTTCTTTTTTATTGTTTCTTGCTGGCCTTGCTTTCTCATTTAGTTCTTATGGGCAAATAGCAGGTTGGAATGCAGATCTGGAAAGAGATTGCAATTCTACTTTGTCTGACATGATTGAAAGAGTTCCCAAATTACAAACCTATAAGGACAAATCTTTCGGTTATGCTATTTTTCCCAAAATAACTAAGGCAGGATTAGTAATAGGAGGCGCAGGAGGCAAAGGTATTGTATACCAAAACAAAGTAATAAAAGGCACTTCAAAACTGGGCCAGGCATCTTTTGGTCTCCAGGCAGGAGGTCAACAATACGGTGAGGTTATTTTCTTCGAAAATCAGGACGCTTATAACCGATTTACCAGCGGTAAATTAAAGTTTAATGCTCAGGCAACAGCTACAGCAATTACAGTTGGTGCCACTGCGGATTTCTCTTACCAGGATGGCGTTGCCGTTTTTACTATGGCAAAAGGCGGATTAATGGTTGAAGCCTCTTTGGGGGGACAACATTTTTCATTTGACCCGGTTCAATAAAAGATGATAATACTACAAAAATTTGAAGGCCCGGATAACCGGGCCTTTTTTATTGAAATTAGTTTATAAGTTGAACTACATGCTGTCTTTTACACATCTGAAACCTACATGGTTTAAAAAGGGAATAGCTCCTCTACATCAAAGGGCTGCTTAATCTTGCCAATTTTTCCTTTACCCGATCTATATTAGGTCTGGCTGTGTGTTCCTCCAGGGTCAGCGGTTTACTGTTATTTTGAAATATAGCAAATTGCTTGTTCATATTCATGGTTACCTCCTTATCATAGATCAGCGCATTCACTTCAAAATTCTGTTCAAAACTCCGAATATCTAAATTGGCAGTTCCAATAGAACAAACGGAATCGTCTGAAATTATAACTTTTGAGTGAATAAATCCTTCCTGAAATAAATAGATCTTTACACCTGCACTGAGGAACCTGCCAAAAAAGGATTGTACTGTCCAATGAATCATGGACGACTCAGAATTCCTTGGAACTATTATCCGTATATCTATCCCGCTTAGTGCAACCGTTTTAATGGCCATAGAAAGCCTGGAATCTGGAATCAAATAAGGATTCACGATATAGACATATTCTTTTGCCTGATATAAAATATAGAGGTATTGCTGTAAAATATTTGGGTAATCTGTGTCCGGACCACTGGATACTATTTGAACAGGAGTTTCACCTATTGGGTCCATCACATTAAACATTTCAGGTTTAATCAGATTTTCCCTGGTGACAAAAAGCCAATCTGAAAGAAACACAAAATGCAGGAAGTTCACGCTCATTCCATGAATCATTAAATGAGTGTCTGTCCAGTGACCCATAACCTCATCGCCCTTAATATATTTGTCATCCACATTTATGCCACCCGTAAAACCAATAATCCCGTCTACAATTAAAATCTTCCTGTGATTTCGATAATTTAAACGGGCCAGCCTTCCAAATCGGACGGGCATAAAAGGAAATAATTTTACCCCTATCTCGCGAAATCGACTGATCATTTTGTTCGACAAATCCCAGCTGCCCAGGGCATCATAAATTAACCTAACTTCAACGCCCTGCTTTATTTTCTTTGCGAAAAGTGTGGCAAAACGATCTGCCAATTCCCCGTCGATGAAAATATAGTATTGCAGGTGAATAAATCGTTCTGCCTTTTCGCAAGCCTCAAAAATTGCTTCGAAAGTATCCGGTCCGTCATTGAGTATCTTAACCTTATTGTTAAACGTGAGTAAGGAGCTATTAACTCTTGTAAGCAATCTGATAAGATGTATATACCGGGTTGTAACATCATCCCGCTTTAAAATTTTTTGCTCCGCTTCCTCTGAATACCTATCTATGAACTTTTCAAACTGATCATAGTCTATTTCCTTTTTCAGATCGAACATTTTTTGTTTCCTAAGGTTCATCCCGAAAAAAACATATAGCACTACTCCCAAAATTGGGAAGACCAAAATTATCAGTATCCATGTCCAGATACGAACGGGGGATTGTCCGTCTTTAATTAAAACATAAATCGCAATTATCTCCAGGACAATTTGTAAACAAATGGCAATTTGTAACCACATAAGAAAATACTGGTTTACTATTTAAAACTATCAGAACAATTTGAAAATCCCTATTCCAGAATTGAAATTAATCCTATTAATCCAATCCTGAAATCTGCGAATTAAGATATTAAATCTTAATCTTTTTCGTTTAGTAAATTTTCCAGCGCCTGCTCTAATTTTATTTTACGTTCCGGGGTAGTTTTTGGATACTCCATATCCAAAGAATTAATGGTATCCGTGATTATTTGTGAAATAATAGAGCGCATTCTCCATTTATTATCCGCAGGTATCGCATACCAGGGCGCATTCTCAGTAGAGGTAGCATTTATAGCAGTTTCAAACGCGTCCATATAATCATCCCATCTTCCACGCTCTGAAAGATCTGATTCTGAAAATTTCCAATTTTTATCGCTGTTTTCCAATCTCTCTATAAAGCGACGCTTTTGTTCCTTTTTAGACACATTCAAGAAGAATTTTAAGATGATGGTATTGCTATTAACAAGATGTTTTTCGAGGTTGTTGATATCCTCATAACGAGCCTCCCAAATCGAATCATCTGTTTGTCCGTCCGACTGAACTCCATTTTGAAGGAGTTCCGGATGTACCTTCAAAACCAAAACTTCCTCATAATACGACCTGTTAAAGATGCCTATCATCCCTTTAGAAGGCATTGCTTTGGTATACCGCCAAAGCCAGTTATGGGCAAGTTCATTGGAAGATGGTTTCTTAAAACTGTCTACCCGGCACCCCTGAGGATTTATTCCCGACACAACATGCTTGATGGTTCCATCTTTCCCGGCAGCATCCATTGCCTGAAAAACCAGCAATAGTGAATATTTACTGCTTGCATAGAACAAATCCTGTGCTTCAGTCATGGCTGAAATATTCTTTTCCAACAATGCTTTTGCCGACTTTTTAATGGTGCGATCATCTTGCCCAAATTCTTGCTCAAATTCCTCCCAATAGGTTTTATGGTCAGATAATTTGAACTCCTCTTTAGGATCTACCCTGCATTGATCAATTATTTTGTTGGCTATTTGCTTAGTCTCTTTCTTGGTAAATGTTTTTTTGGACATTGTTTCTTTTGCGTTAAATATTGCCTTTACTTATATGTTTATTATACCTGGGGTTCGCTATATCAACCAGGCATGGCAATTTCTTGAATGATGCGAGGAGGTTCAAGATAATCAAATTAGGCCTTAAAGAAGAATAATCAATTCTAATTCAAGGGGATTTACCTTAAAATGATCCCTGTTCCCATAGGTGGTATTCCTTTTCAAATGAGTGTTAAATTTATCAACCTTGGGCCAAAAAGCAAGACCAATACCAAATGTACCGTAGCTATCTTTAACCAGATGTAACCCAATACACATCATCCCCAGAATCTTCGCCAACCTGCCAGTTGTTTCCCGGATAAAGTTTCCGGAATTCGTAAAAAGCGAACCCCTGAAAGAAATTGGGTCATTTAAAAATAAGTGCAAGTGTGTGTAATCTAATTATTTATATCTAAGGCTAAATCTTATTAAATAAAGGCTAATGGGTTTACTGCTTATTGTAAATCAAAAGGGTAAATAACCTTCCAGTCATTTTTCATATCGATAACCGTCCAGCCCTTTTCTGCTGCTTCATCCAAGCCTTTATCCAATTTTCCCACATGAGATTCACGGTCATAAGCCCATTCCCTATCGGCATCGGTATGATGCAAATAGAGTTGAAAACTCAGTTTCTCATTAGAATCTGCATATTGCATCATTTGAAGGTCCCCATCAGAATTTCCGGAAGCGAAAATGGGTTTTTTCCCAATATGCTTATGAATACCAACAGGTTTCCCTACGTTATCATCTACAAAATCAATTTCCGGTAACCGCCTGATCACCGTCTTACCGTCATTGTACTCAAAACTTGTTTTTATGCTGCTTCCCACGATCTGATTGGCAGGAATTTGATAAGCCTCCGGGGCCCATGTCCTCATAAACTCTATCCCGCCTCCTGAAACAATAAATGTCTGAAAGTCGTTTGCCCTCAGATAGTCCAAAAGTTCCAGCATAGGCTGAAAGATCATTTTATTATAGGGCTGATTAAACCTGGGATGTTTAGCAGTTGACAGCCAATTGGTAACGATGGCATCAAATTCTTCCGCTGTCATACCGGCGTGGCTTGCCATGACCAGTTCCATTAGTCCATGCATCCCGGTTTTAAGAACTTCATCCATATCATCTTCCAATACCCCTTTAAAGGGTTGTTTTGAGCTCCACTCCGGATGTTGATCTGCCATTGCCTTAACTCGATCTAAAGCAAAGACCAATTGATAATAGAAAGGTCTTTCAGACCAGAGGTTCCCATCATTGTCAAAGGTGGCAATACGGTCTTCGATCTCTACAAAATCAGGACTGGAGGGGTCTGATACCTTATTTACAAATGCCATGATCGCATCTTTTGTGGCTCCCTCATTCCATGAGGGCAAAGGGTCTTCTTTAACCTCAGTTGCAGTAGTCGCTTCTGAAGGCGCAGCCTGCTTGCAGTTCATAAAAAACCCTGAGATCAGTATAACGATAATAAAAGTGCGTAGTGTTTTCATTATTCTTTGGTTTAAGATTATTCATGTTTTTGTTTACATTATTTACATTGAGGCCAAAACAGAATATCATAAATAACAATCTAATAAAGGAAAAGTTAAATTAACCCAAAATTTCTGAATTAAAGCTATGGGCTAGGAATGAGCATTTTACGCGGTAGCTCTCATCCAGTATTGATACAACTGGTATGCGACTGCCAATATCACAGGGCCTACAAATAGCCCGATAATACCGTGTAAAAACATTCCTCCAATGGTACCTATCAGGATAACTATCATTGGTGTCTTCAGCCCTTTCCCCAGAAGCATTGGTTTCAATACATTATCTATCAAGCCTACCAGGATACAGTATACCGTAAAAATAATGGCATAGGTTGGCTCTGCCATAGAAAATGCCAACAGTACCGGGGGCACCATTACAAAAATTGCCGGGAGCTGAACAATGGCAGCTATCAAAACCAATAAAGCAAATATTCCTGCGCCAGGTATTCCAATGGCCTTGAACCCTATAAATGCCAGTGCAGCCTGAATAAGGGCCACTAGCAGAATTCCTTTAACCACACTTCTAATAGTATCTCTGGAAATTAAAGCCACTTCTTCACCATCTTCGCCCAGTAACTTCCGGAACAGTCCCAGGCACATCCTGTACCCATTTTCCGCGTTGAACATTAAAACCAGGGCAACGAAAAATGAAATAATAAAGGTTATGATGGTACCCAAAAACCCCTTCACCGAACTTATGAAGTCCTTACTATATTCCAAAAGTGCATCTTTATGGGCCACAGCAAATTGCGTTATATTATTTGAGAGTGCATACCATTCATCATAAAGTTTTTCTCCTATTAAAGGCCAGGACTTAATTTTCTCATCCGGCAGTGGTATTTGAAATGCTCCGCTCTCAACCTGATCTACAATAGTTGAGATAGATTCGAAAATACTCTCAAGAATAAAATAAGCAGGGATTACAAACAGAAGCAATGCAATTAACGTAAATGTGAAGGTGGCAAACTTCTTACGATGTTCACCTAACTTTGAAACCAACCATATATAGATAGGATATAAGGCAACTGCTAAAAGAATTGCCCAAATGGTAATAATCAAAAAAGGCCTTATAATCAAAAAACACCAGACTAATATTAAAAGTAAGGATAAGATCCTGAGTACCGGAGTAATACTGTCCTTTGTATTCATGAGTCAGATATTTAGCTTGTCTTAGTCTAAATATACAGATAAATTAAAGAAGTCTGAGGCGCGTTTTTAGATATGAAGAAACAAAAATGATTTAGTACCCAAATTAAAAAATGAACCTTGGTCATTCTATAAATATGAAGTACTCCGGTTTAAGTTTAAGTAAGCATTAAGCTTTATTATCTTAATATTGGACCCTTTTTACGGGTAAACAGATTTAAGGAATGTCTGGCTACTACTCAAAACTTTTCACCATAGTTTCTACATACTTTTGAGCCGTTTTATATGCTTCCTTGGGATCATCTAATTCAGAAGTTACGACGGCCACTAATTGGTTTTCCTGAGGCTCATCAAGATTATAAAATACGGTCTCTAAAACATAAGTTGTAGAGGTGCTGGTAGATGTAGAAGTGGGAATATAGCCCCCAAATGAATTATAATAAGAACCATATGCATAGGGAGTCCTGTAATAATTATTAAATCCGCCATAATAGCCAGGATAGCCCCCATATCCGCCTCCAACATACACCCCATTATTGGAAGTTGTGGTAGTAGTCTCCTGATCCTTTACTGCAACAATAACAATTCCATTATACCCCTCACTATCTAAAATGCTTTGCACAAAAGCTATTCTTTCTTCAGTGATTTCCTTGTTAGTGTAAATTTTTGGAAATTTTTTAAAGCTTTCCGTGGCCTTATAACCTTCCGCCCTCAATTCATTGGCCAGTGCTTCTTCAAAAGCTATTCTGGACGTGTTGTCTGCCGTTCTGGCTAAAACCAGAATATTCTTTTTCTTGAATTTAGCAACAGTGTCCTCTTCCCCCGTCCAGGAATCGCGAACTTTTACGCTGCCGCAGTTTTGAAACGCAAAGGAGAAAGCAAGTAATACTAATAAGGTAAGATTTTTTTTCATAACAATTGGAGTAATTTATACACTGATTATTTAAGGGGTCCAAGCTAATAAAAATATACCACCTAATTGCATGGAGCAACTAATATATTTGAATCAGAATAGAACTATAACCCCAAAACAAATCCAAAATAAATTCGCATGCCGTCGTCCGAACCAAATATCCCTAGATTTGCAGTGATCAAATCTGTCCCATTAACAAAAATTCCACCTCCATAAGAGGTATTCCAGACATTTCTATTAAATGCCGGATCAACAACCAGACTGTCATCTACCCAGATTCTGCCTACATCAAAACCACCAAAAATGCCCACTTCAACCGGTATTATTCCTGTTTTAAACCTATTAAAGTTAAAGCGCAGATCTGAGGTCTGATAAAAGGATGATTTTCCCGTAAAACGCTCGTTTCTATATCCACGTAAGCCATCATTACCACCTATGGTTGCGGCCTGGTAAAACTCAAAATCATCACCAAAAATTAGATGGGCCTTAGACTTTGTGGCAAAAACCAATTGACCATTTGGCGATATTTTGTAGGCAAAACCGAGCGTAGGAATAACATACCCAAAAGTGTCTGAATTTTCAAGATTGGAGGTAATTCCGGTTTTTAATTCTACGTCCATCCCCAGGGTTGGAAATGCAGAATTATCACTATTGGTAAAGCTGTAAACGGCTTCGGCACCCATAAAATTATTTTTCTCTTCCTGAGGGATAAAAGCGGAAAATAAATTTATATATCTCCCCTGAGTCCCTTCCAACTCATAGGATTTATATTTCACCCCTATTCTAAATTCACCATTATTCTCGCCATGCCATGCCAATCCGGCATAACCGCCTAATGTACCTATTTTGACCCGATTGTAATTCTTATCAAAATTTTCTTCGTCATCAGCATTAGGATTAGGGGTGCTATTCCCAAATCCAAAAAAGTTTATGCTGTAATTAGGGCTGGTTAATTCACCTTCAAGAGCCATATTCCAATTACCTACTACTTGAGCGAATTCTCCTTGATATCGTACATCAAATCCACCTGTAGACGTATATAAGGCAGCTGCTATCCTGTTGGTGGATGTAAACGGATTTCGCTCAAAGCCATAGGTAGTATGCCCTGCAATTACCCCTATCTTTAAACCATCATCAGGGTTAATTCCTATTATTGGGAGCACTGCGTTAACGTTATATTTCGGTTTCCTATAGTCATAATTATTATTCTCATAATCATCTCTGATATGCTGTTTACCCTTTTTGGTTATCAGCGTATTGGGTTTACTTTTAAAATCATAGATATGGGTCTTTTTCCCATTTAAGACCTCATAACTATCATTATTAGAACCGCCAATTATACGGAGTTTTATAGGATGATCTCCATCGCCGGCAACGTGAAAATAATCATCATCGTCCAGACCATACACCCAAATTTCTTTGGTGCTTCCGGCTTCATATATTTTTTCATGAAACACCGGGCCTTTTTCACCTTTCTTTATTCTATAGCCTGTAACTTTGGTTTGGCCCTCGGGCATTCTCTCAATCTCAAACCAATCATCCTTATCGGTGCCTCGTACCACGGCATGTTTATTTACCACTTTAAAATATGCATCGGAAATTTTTCGCAAATTAGTTCGTCTTCCTTTTAACTTGCGCTTTATATCCTCCATATTCTCATCCTTCACTTCATCAGGCAACTTTTCAAATGCTGCGTCTATTACCTCATCTGTAATATGAGAAGCTACATAAGCCGCCTGTTCATCCCAAACTGCTTTGTCTGATTCTTGTATCACGGCAACATCCAGGACATACGGATTTAAATTGCTCCAACGTACATCTTTGATATCTTCTTCGTATGAATTTAAGACACGTGCAGGGGCTGCCAGTAAAGTAGCCAGTCCCAGCATAAAACCATCATTCATAATTGAAAATGCCTGATCCCGATCTCTTGGGACGGGTTTATAGGTAGTCACTCCATCTTCTTTAAAAATTGCCCAGCGCCATTGATCCTGATGTCGATCCCAATCTCCCAATAGCATATCAAATAGTCGTGCACGCACATAAGTCGTTTCATCTATTTTGTGATCTTCATTCTTTTTCAACTTATCCAACATGTCAAGTGTACTAATCATCTCATTGGCATAGCCAAAACTGGCTTTATCTCCATGTCCGTCCGCTGTTCGTTCCTCAATTGCATACAGGGCATCCCCAAATTCATCGTTAAAACGGCCCATAGCATTCTGTTTTGGCACATAATATAACTTAGGATTGGTATGGTATATCCCAGCAGCATCGGCTAAGTCTCCGATAATAAATTGCGTATAAGGATGATCTCCCGTAAATACGTCCAATACAAGTTCTTCCGTTTTTGTGCCCTCAAACTCATTCTTAACATATTGGGTCTTAAAACCAACAGATTGTATATAAAGTAAAGCATCTTTCCGCATTGCCCGCATAATATATTCCTGTCCTTCCTTGTTTGTAAAACGCAATGAACTGGACTGGTGCCCCCCTCCTTTTCGCACCGGACTCAGGCCTCCAAATAGCGTATCCAGATTTACAACAGGCACAGTAAGTTCTGTGCTATATAATTTGCGATAGCGTTCTCCCCAAAGCCATTTAAAATAATTGCTTTTAGTAGTTTCTTCTTTGGTATAAATTGAAGCCGTTTTTTCCGTTGGAAAGTTATCCGGATAATCAGGCGTAATTGGACGTTCCTCTTTTAATACCTCGGTTTCAAATACTATTTTATCGTCTTTTGTTGAGAAGAAACTCACATGGGAAGAACCATCCTTAAAAACATCCAATCTGGCATAGCCCGGGGATCCATAGGAAAATTTGCCGCTACCTACATTCCGTGTTGGAGTAGTTTTAGAACCTGCCCCGCTAATTATTTGCGGCAAGTTAGATTCAACCAGATATTGAAGGCTGTGTTCATGTCCTGAAACAAAAATTATTTTATCATTATCCTGAGATAAAGTAATTATCCGATCTCTAAACTCATCATATCTTTTGTATTGTATATCCGCAGGGGAGACGCCTCCGGCACGTCGGATAACATTTTTTAAAGTCCCCAGGATTGGAATTGGGGTCATATGCTGTCCTACTGAAAACTGTCCGCCATGCGGGCCATTAGTAAACAATGGGTGATGTAAGGCAATAACAGTGGTCTTACCTCTGGCCTTTTTTATAAGGCTTTCATATTCAAGAAAAAAACGGTTACGAGTTCTAATTTCACAATTATCATTTAATGTTGGAAACTTATCCCATTTGGTGAGATACCATTCTGTATCTACTATAATTAGTTCTACCTCATCATTAATTTCTACTTTCCTAATAGGACAACCATCCTCCGGAAGGAAGGTATTTTTCCCAAGCTTGTCCTCAATATATTCTTCCTGTCTTTCAAGACCTTTGGGTCCTCCATTATACCAATCGTGGTTTCCCGGAATAAAAATTGGCCTCCCGGCAAAGTCTTTTACGATCTCTGTTTGAACATTCAACTGATGCTCTGCGTATTCCCGTCCTTTAGCTCCTTTCTCCGGCAAGCCTTTTGGATAAATATTGTCTCCTAAAAATAAGGCGGTACTATTTTTTGAAGCGCCCTTTAATACTTTTTCAAAAGACTGGAGTGCATCAGATTTTGATCCTAATGGTGAATTCCCGGCATCGCCTATTAAATAGAAAGAGTGTTGCAGATCACTTTCAGATTGTTGTGGAATTAAAGCCTCTTCATTGTACTGGATTTTGTAGGTAGCACAGGAATGCAAAACCAAAAAGCAGACTATTAAAGCCAGTGACTTATATATTCGATTCATTTTTATAGAAAGGTATTTAATCTTATATTAACTAAGAAAAACACAAAATATTAGCCAAAATACAAAGTAAAAACTCAACTATCATGTGCTTTTTGACTTTATAAATTTTAATTTACTTAAGGCGACAACTATATTAAATATAGGAAATCTAATTGAATTGCTAATAATTAACCAAAAGGTCGTTCTTTAGACTAAGATTAAGTGAAATGTCTGAAAATTACTATCCTTATTGATTTTCATACAGATTGAAATAAACTTGGTTGAAGTTATATAACTTTAGAAGAAACCGTATAAATTGTAATTTTTGTTTTATAAATTTGATGCATGTCTGAAATTCTTGTAAAAACTGAAGGCTTTGCTGTTGATTTATTATCAACGGAATTAGATCCAAAGTATCTTTACCATAACCTGAGACACACGCAACGGGTAGTGAAAAGCACCGAGGAGTTAATAGAAGCCAATTCACTGGACGCTAAGGAAAAGGAAGTTCTATTATTAACAGCCTGGTTGCATGATACCGGTTATACCCAGGGTCATGAGCAACACGAGCGCAATAGTTGTAAAATAGCTAAGGAATTTCTTGAGGAACAAGGTTACGATGCAGAGGGAATCAAACAGGTTAAGGCTTGCATTATGGCTACCCATATGACCTATGAACCCAAGAACTTGAGCGAACAAATAATCCGTGATGCTGATGCCTCGCATTTTGCTCAAAAAAGCTATTTGGAAACTTGTGAACTACTCCGGGAAGAACTTTCCTTGTTGGGCATTGCTAATTATTCTTTTAAAGAATGGATTGAGGAGAACATTAAAATGTTCAGAACAAAACATCAATATTATACCGATTACGCAAAAGCAAATTGGCAGGGCAAAAAAGAAAAGAATCTTACAACTCTTGTAAAGGAGTTAAAAAAAGAAAAACAATTTGCTAAAAAAGAACAATTAAAGGCTAAATATAAGAATGAAAGCCCGGATAGAGGTATACAAACTTTATTTAGGGTAACCTTAAAAAACCACATAACACTAAGTGATATCGCCGATACCAAAGCAAATATTTTGCTTTCAATTAACGCGATTATCATTTCTGTGGTATTATCCAACCTAATACCTAAATTAGATAATCCGTCTAATACCTATCTAATATACCCGACACTAATTTTTATAATTTTCACAGTTACTTCAATGGTAATGGCCGTTATTGCGACTCGTCCAAATGTAGGCAGCGGTAAATTTAGCAAGGCTGATGTAGCCAATAAAAAGGTGAATCTTCTATTCTTTGGAAATTTTCATAAAATGAAATTGGAAGAATATGAATTGGCCCTACAAGAATTGGTAAAGGATAAAGAATATATTTATTCGTCATTAACTAAAGACTTATATTTTCTTGGGTTAGTATTAAACAGAAAATATCTGATCTTGCGCTGGACATATACCGTTTTTATGATTGGCATAATAGTTTCAGTAGTCGCTTTTGCTCTTGCTTTCTTTTATTTTGGAAATATTTTACGTCCTGTTACGGTAGCTTTGTTAGGCTTTTAATTCATCCATCAAATCCTCATAAGTAAAGGTTTTTTCATCTTCAGTATTCTTACTATAAAGAATCTCAGCCCTTATTGCCTTGAGCCCTGATACCCCCTGAAGACCTTCCAGTTCAACTATTTCAATATTATTGGTGAAATATCCCTTGGATTTCAGGAAAGAGATATATCTAAGATATTCCAGTTCATCTTTTTTCTGAGAGTAAACTATAGATAGCTTCCCTTTTTGAGTTAGCCTTTCATTGGTGCCTTTGATAAAGGATTTATCGATACGCTTTTTAATTATTTCATAACGGGCATTATAGGTGCCATCCACATCAAATTGTTTTT
>RCNB010000890.1_pt1 | contig 19260 bp, 18 predicted proteins | sample 2041321 | NCBI WGS metagenome assembly RCNB01 (sample SAMN09708232, study PRJNA481090) | Marine sediment metagenome, whole genome shotgun sequencing project. | reverse complement strand
GGGGGGCGGTATCAGCGAGGGGCTAATTTTAGCTCCGGCGCTTAGGCGCAAGGAGCACTCCGATTGAACGCGTGGACCCGCGCGTAAGGTGCGATGTCATGCAGTGACGTAAGACGTATCAATCTCATGCCAAACCGGCGACTGGAAGCCTGAAATCCCCGGAAGGGTGAGCCTAAAGCTGAAAGGTAAAGGAATGGGATACTACGTGAGAAGGGCAAGTTTTCCTAAATCGAAAGGCATAATCATGATTAAGTTAATCGCTGAACGATTTTGGTGTGCGGTGTGTGGTAAATGGACGAAGCCTCTTATCTTGAATGATAAAGCAGTTTGTCCAATTTGTCGCACATCAGTGCCCAATGTCTCAGAATAAGAGGAGAGGAGCCCTCAATTGTAATCTGAGAGCCGGTAGCTCCACCGGCACAGTTTTGAGGGAGACTGGGAAACCGCAGCTCTGCTCGGACGCGACAGAGCCCCCTCAAGAGTTTTCCTGCCCGTAAGGTAGGCGCCGAAAGGCAACCGGAAGGATCATCAACAGGAAATCCCGCCTGATAACGTGAATTCCAAGTTAAATCAAATCTCTATAACAAACGACATAGGAGGAAAAACTATGTTAAATATCTTTCGTAATCCACAGCAATTCTTGTGTGGATTCATGCCTGTCTTTAATACGCAGGTACGGTATAAACTGGATAAGAATAAGAATGCATTGACTCTGCAGGTTTTAGATCAGAGTCCTGATATTTATGCATTTTTAGCTCAGGGAGATTTTCCTACAAGCACAGGCTTTATAATCTCTTTGAATGAATATCCAGAATTCAAAATCTCTAAAAACTATATCTTCCTTCGCGGACGGGACAAGTCAAATGACTTCAAGCCCGATGTTACCCGCTTTGTGGGTAAGATGCAGAGAGACAACGCCTATGATCTGTTCGTTCAAGCAGTTCAGGAGTTGGTGAACGCTGTTAAAAGCGCAAGCACTGCAACCCCGGTAAACGTGTTAAACTATGCGCAACCTGCTCCGGCACGCGTTGTGAGAGTGAAAGCACACACTCGTAACTATCCTTATGGTGGAGACAACTGTTTCTATCTGTAAGATAGTGTTTTTCAATTAAGTGAAAGGAAAGCTTATGTTAAGGTATATCATAAGACCTTACGAGCTTGCTTTTACGTTCCAGATCCTTTCACAGGATCGTGTTGTTGAGGATGCCATCGCCTCGGTGGGTGGCTCCTTTCATACTAAGAACGGATGGACAATCCGTGCGAAGAACAGCCCGGAACTTAAAGTAATCTCCAAGCGTATTTACTTGCGTGGTGCAAACTCCGCATTAGATTTACGTATTGATCGTACTTGGAATTTCGATTCCAATCGCGAACGTGATATGTTTATAAGCGAAATCAATAAAGCAATGGCAGAAATCATATCTTTTGCTGATGCTTATGATGACTCTCGTTACTATGGTCGTGAAGAAAAAGATCTTTACGGATGTTACGGTGACTTGGCTTATCAAGAGGATTTCTCTGTTAGCTATCGCAAACCCACGAAACGGACACGGAAGACTATTGATTGGTATGCCCCTGAAGTATGCCAGTTTTGGACTCCTTGTGCACCGAGATATGGGCACTCAGTCAGAATAGATGCAAATGGCTGGGGCAACAATAAACCTAAAGATAGGCGTATTGCTGTAATCTAATTGGCATTTTTTGTATAATCCAATCTCCAGAGAAAGAGCCATGAAAGAACTAATGTGTGAAGTACATGAGTGCAGTGTCACATTATCAACCCCTACAATGTTAGCAACAGGACTATGTAGTCGGCATTGGAAAATGTTGGAGGGGACCGTGTATGATTATTATTATGCGACGGTATGTTGGCAATGTAATCAAATTCACCAAATTGCCAGGGCACCCTTCCAAGGCGATCCTGACAATACTGACAAACTCATCATGATCGAATCATGTCCTAAGTGTCACAAGCTTAGTTCCGGCGAAGAGTGGATGAATCATCCGAAAGCGGATGCGTTATCTAAAGTGGTACTTGGTAGCGAAATGACCATTCACTGTACTGGTATGACAACCGGTAAGCCGATAAGCCTCAAACTCCGTAGGACACAGGCGACGGAGGTGTCCGGTGAGAAGGGTCATGAAATTATCAGTAAAATCAAAGTATCAAGAGCTGAAGCCGATAAACGGTTGAACACATTTTTAAGTAACTTAGATTTAGATAATGAGGAAGATCATGGCAGATAACCCCACCCCTCAAACGACAACGACCTCGAGCCCGAGTATAAACACGGATTTGATTGAGGCGCTCGCAAATGTATCTTTATTCAAAACTCAAGAACATTTCAGAGCTGAATTGCGCAATTATATTGCGACACCCTACGATCAAAAGACTCCTAAAGAAAAGGTTAAAGAGAGGCCAGATGGTTACGACTATGTCGAATCATCTTATATGGACTTTGAGACGAAAAACTTTATGCCACTCTACAAGTATAAACTCCTTGCGGAGCGTATACACTTGGGGCATATAATTATTTACGTGTCCTTGAAGGACAGAATAACCGGAAATACCGAGTTGGGCTCCGGCGCAGCTCGAATCCAAGTGAGTCGTGGCGTTGAAGAGCCAGCTTTTAGAGACGTACTCGATATGGGTAACGCCTCAAAATCTGCTTTGACCAACGCAATTAAGAACGCTCAGTCGAAATTTGGTATCGCAGCCGATGTATATCGGAAACGGGAATCAATTCCGACTAATGAAGAGCGTGAAAGATTTGAATCTATGAAGAAACAAATCTACAATATTAACGCCACTCGTGCCAAACAGTTTGCTGAAAAGTGGACTTTGCTTGGTACTGATTGGTCGGATTTTCTAGATGCATGGCAAGTCTATGTTGATAGGAACCATGTCACAGAAGAAAAGAAAGAAAAACATGAATAACTTAAATATAAATCCATGGGAATTAGGCGACGATTTACAGTCAACATCAATTCCATCATTTGTTAAAGGCAACTTTATGCTTGTGAAGCTCGTGCATCCTAAGCTTAAAGGTGTTAGAGATGGAATGGTTATGACCTTGTTAATGACTTCATATGTAGATGAATTTGACAAGAAAGTAGAACTCGTCGAAGTCACTGAAGACACAGAAGGAAACTACATTTGTAAATTTCCTCTCGGTAAGAAGGGACTCATAGGAACGAAGTTCCGCGGCCCTCAAAATCACTATCGCTTTATTAATCCGGAAACGAAGAAATGGTTCCAGATTCCTAAAGAGCGCTTCACCGAGGAATATGCGATTGAGTACCTTACTGATAAGACCGATGGTTGGTCTGAACTCTCCAGTGTCGAGAAGGATGCTTTAGTTGATGAGTACCTTGTCGAGATGTTTATGTTTGGATTGTCACAAGATTTGGCATTACCTGCTGAATCCGATGGCTCGTTCACGAAACCAGTTGTAGGGCTTTCTACGCAGCTTTATCGTGTGTCTACTCCACCTGCAGAGGGTGAGAAGTATCCAAATGTTAAGATTACTAAATGGGAGAAGGGTAAACCTTCTTTAGATGGTGAGCATAACCTAAAACCCAGCGGACTCGCTAATGCTATTTATAATGAATACCAGAGGCGAGAAGAGGATTTCGATCCCACCAAGTCTGTTACAGACGATGGCGCACCATTTTAATAAATCCCTTTTCTACGGTGACGGCGTGCTAACGCACGCTGACATCGTTAAGAAAGTCTTTGAACTGCATAGAAAAGCTCATCATTACAGTTTAGAGAAAAATCAGCCAGGCATGCAGAAAACTATTGCCTCGAAAATCAACTTCATCAACAGGCAGTTTGTCGAAGAAGCCTTTAAGCTCTATAAGGAATATGGAAAAGATAATCCTAAAGGGCCTGGAAGACCTCATCCGAACTACTTTGTTGCAATATGCAAAAGGTTATATTACGAAGACCTTGACAAGTTCAAATATAATTCGTATAATACAGGTTCGCAATATTCCAAAAACTCTAACCTAGGTAAAGGTATATAATGATAGAACTTCAAAGCTGGGAAGCTGAAGAGGCAGTGCTAGGGTATCTTCTTAACCCGAACATATCGGTAGAGAAGAAGTTACAAACCCTTCAGATAATAGAACCAGATTACTTTGAATCATCTACGTTCAGAAATATATTTGGATATATAAAGGATCAAAGAACCTTCGATAAAATAGTTCTCTGGGATAAGATCCAGTCAAGCCCTTCCAAAGGGACTCTTGAATGGAAGGATATTTCAGATATCGAAGAGTTAGTTACTGAGAACGAATTAAATTCTTATATAGAAATCTTACTCGATAGGTTTCAACGTAGGCGTTTAGTTGCCATGGGTGAAAATATTAAAGAAGAAATCACGCGTGGTGGAGACCCATTTGAAGTGGCTTTATCAAGCCAGTCTAAACTAATGGGGTTGACATCCAAAGCTCAGTTAGAAACTAACCAAGAACTACTAGACCAAGTACTTAAAGAAAAACCTGGAGATATATTGTCAAGTGGATATAAATCTATTGATAATTTTATAGGCGGTTATGCACGTGGTATGATAATCACTATAGCCGGCGATTCAGGTCATCTTAAGACAACCTTGGCACTGGATAAAGCCTTCCGTATGGTCGAAGCTAATCCAGACATTAAGGTCGCAATATTCTCGAAAGAGATGCTTGCTACAGACCTCATGAAAAAGCAGATCGCAAGAATCTGCGGTATTCCCACTGCATCAATCTTCAGCCAACAATATGACAAAGAATACGTACGCAGGAAGATGATGGAGGTCGAACCTTGGGCAAACAATAGAATTAGAATTATCAATCCGAATTCTTTTTCTGGTGTAGCTGATATAGCTAAGATACAGATGACACACAGATTTGATGTGTGGTTCTTAGATTTCATACAGCTATTAGAGTTTGCACGACACGCAGGGAATAGTTCTGATTACAATATTCAAATTGGTCAGAACATGCGCAACTTGCAGGCGTTGGCTTTGGCAACCCATTCCACAGGAGTAATCCTATCGCAAGTTAGAAAAGGCGTAGAACAAAGGAGAATCATGAAGCCCACAATCTCGGATATAGAATGGTCAGGGTTGATTAAACAACTCTCATCTTATATCTTTTTCAGTTATTACCCCGGTAAGTATTACGGATTCAACACCATTGGTGCTGATCAATACTACCTAATAGCGGAAAAAACGAGATTCGCTGAATCATTCCATCTACCAATGCGAGTAGATCCAGGATTAGGTATTTTCACGGAAGTCAATGGTGACGAACGTGAAGCTATGTCTACAAAATTAAGAGAACTTATCGAATAACGCAGGAGGTAAAATGAAAAATTTGGATCATTACGGTATAGACCGTATCCAAACTTTCGTCATACCCGAAGCAAGCCGTGAACTCCCCCGAGAAGAACAAAAAAGAGTAATCTTAAAGGTTCTCGCGGAGTGGTTCAATCATCAAAATCCCATGAACTATTTTCCCATTGAAGAATTTCTCTCGATGGATTGGTCTTGGAAAGATGCATCAAACAGGACATTGCCACAAAGAATTGACAAAATTCTTAAAGAGCATGGTGCTATCTTACCCAAGTCTTTTCTCGGAGCCTTGGGTAACCATGTTCGTGAAAGCATACCAGTTAGTATAGATTATATATTTGATTTAACTAAGTCTTATAACTGGAGCTCAGGTTCCTTCGATGATGCCGGCTCATGCTTATGGGAAGGTCGAAGGTCAGTGAAAGTAGCGATGGAGAAAGATCCTCGCTTCAGTGCATTTCGTATACTTAGTCTATCTAATATATACACAGGTGTCAACCCACTCAGAACTCAACGCTCAGCAATTAAAACTATTAACGGAATAAGATATTATGGTGTTAGTAGATGTTGGGTATTTAAGGAAAAGGCTAGAGTAAGAGTAGGAACTAAAATTAAAATGAGTGATATATATTTATGTTTTAATAGTTATGGCGAGCATCCTATTAGACAATTAAGCGCAGTCTTAGCTACAATGATAGATGCAGATTTCAAAAAGATAAAAGTCTCAAATATGAATAAGACAAGTGGAGGATTATATATTAATGGTTCTGGTTATATAGTAGGACCGTCACATATAATCGAAAATATAGAGCACTTTGATATTGGTTTCCAAAACACTTATGATCGTAAACAAGACATTAATCTTGAAAGAGAAAATACAAGATTAACCGCTGAACAAAATATGATGAATACATTGTATAATAGCAGTTGGAATCCTTGGGAAAAAACACGACATCGGAAATCTTGGAACAGCTTTGTAAGAGTTCCAAAGAAAGAAAAGAACTCAAAAAATCGGAAAGGGATCAATGATAGGTTAGTCCGTGAAGCATATTTCTCTAATCGTGATGAGGTATATTCCTTAGCACATCCTCGTTCAAGAGATTGGCCATCAAACAGCGGAAACACAATAGCCTATTGGAGATTGTGGGCATATCGCCTACGACGAGATTTCTTTCGGACATTAATCAAAATGATAGATAATCAAATTAAGAGAGGTAATAATGTTAGCACCACGAGTGAAAGCAAAGATTCGTCAGAATCCGAAGCAATCAATCCCGAACTTCAATTACCGAGAGATGAAATCCATGAGCCGCCTGCCCATCCGGTCTATAGCCGCCAAATACGGATTGTCTCAGTACACAACGAAGTCAGGTAAACGATTTTGGTATAAGGATAACGGTTCTAAAGTGCTATTCGTAGCACATCAAGATACCGTACAAGACCCTGGTGTATTCCAGCCAGTACGCTTTAAGCATGATACATGGATATTTTCACCTACGCATGATGATAGGTTGGGTATGCATGTAGCATTGGACTATTTGCCTAAGGCTAAAATAAAGTGTGATATCCTTATCACTGATAACGAAGAAGACGGACGTTCCACAGCATTGTGGTTCGACGCACCTAAGAGGTATAACTGGATGTTTATGTTTGATCGTAAAGGTGATGGAGCAGTCTGTTACCAATATGATGATGAGAAGATCAGGTATAAGCTTGGTCGACATAACTTCCGTGTTGATAAAGGTTCATACAGCTGTATCAAAGACTTAGAACATCTTGGATGCACAGGTATAAATTTTGGTGTCGGTTACTACGATTACCATGAAGAAGAGGCCTTTGCTTCTATGGCAACACTTCGTCGTCAGTTGCGGAAATTTATTGATTTCCACAAGGAATATGAATTTGTAAGTATGCCACATGATGTTGGTTATGAAAGATTTGCAGAAGCAGTAAACTATCAATCTTGGGAAGCTAAGAAAGAAACGTTTGAAATAGAAGGTGTATCTCCTGGTAAAGTAGAGGAGTTAGAAGCTTTTGAAGCAGCTGATGCGGTCTATGAAGACATCAAAGGTTCCGAAGATGATTACGATCATAGTAGTCAATATGCTGAAGATTATGGTGAGCAAAAGGCTCAAATCAAAGGCAAGCTAAAGTATATCTTTAGTCAAACAAGAAGTGAAAAGAGAAAGAAAGAAGTCTTATCGGATCTGTCAATTAGCCCTGAAGGTGATTTGACAAACTTGAAGGATAGATACGTTCGTAAATTGTATCAACCATTTGAAATGGTACATCCAGATTCGGTGATACGGAATATCTTAAGAAATACATTTGGATGTCATTACATGTATGATATCGTAAAGTATTCCGCATATTCACTTTGCGTAGGAGGTCTAATCCCAGCATGTGAAGTTGACTACATTGTAAAACAAGTTTCAGATTATGGTTTGGATATGGCTATGAACCTTCAAGGTCTCATGACTCCAGCCCAATTCACAAAATTAAACGCTAATGGTTATCGCAAGCGTGGTAAAACTATCCGCAATGTTCCGGCTAATAAGCCTATGAAAACTAATGAGCGTTTAGCAAATTATGGTAATATTGTCAAGCATGACATTGTCCGTATATTGAAACCTGCAAGGGAAGAAATATTAACTGGACGAATGAAAATTGGCAAGCAAAGTATTATCTTATATCCTAAATCAGGCGAAAGGGAAAAGTCAGTAAAATCTGTCGAGTACCTACGCTCGAAAGGGCATAAGGTGGAAGTGCACTACGTGTGCAAATCTTGTAAGGTAAATTTTGAAATTAAAGAAATTGAAGATCGAATTCCAAATGTCTGTCCATCATGCAAGGTGGGTCTCGAAAGAGACGTGTCATTACTATCAAAGGACGAGATTGGTCTGGCCGACGCCATTGTACCAGTAGTCAAACAAGAAGAAGGAACTGATATCTTTCACAAGGTAAAAGTAATAAAGGATAAACGTGATGACTCAAGATATGAATACATCGGAAAAGGAAAAGGAAAAGATAGCGTTGATAAATACGCCTGGGTTGGAGAGCCAGCCAAAGTCGGATTTGTCAGTGAGCCCGCCTAAAACTATTTCCTTAGCAAAATTATTATACGATAGACTATGTCTGGAAACAGAGATGGTTGAAAGAGAAGGTGAAATTACTGATGACCAGGATATAATATGGCGAAATCAGGAACTGCAAATTAAAGATAAAGTCGATTCTTACGGATATGTCTTAACTGAACTAAAGGCTGAGCTTGACAAAATTAGAGAACTCAAACGGGAAGCCACAGCACGTATATCAGTTGCTTCTGCCAGGGTGCAGAATAATATAGATCGATTGAAACGAAGATTGAATGTTCTTGGCGAAGGTTCTCCCCTTCGAGGTCATATTTACAACTTCCTTCCTTATGAAAGCGTAAGGAGTGAAGTGAACATCGAACAGGTAGAAGACGACCTGATTGATTTGACCGTAGAACTAAAGGAAGCTAAATGGAACGAGTTACTTGCTAGCGCAAAAGTGATTCCGGAGTTCAAGGTATTAAAGCGAGAGGCGAAAGTCTCTCAGCTTCCCGATAAACATCCGGCAGTGACGTTGAAGAGAAAAGCGTCAGTCCGAATAACCTAATCGGTAGTTAGAATTTTCATCGTATATTACCTCCTTCCAGTGGGGATGTCTAGAGACGGAAGTATGGCATCCCTACAATTTATATATAGGCCCCTGAAGCCTGTCGTTAATGGAAAAGGTATATTTTGATGTCCAAGTGTATGGTCCTATTACATGGGACCTAAAACAAGTGTCGATCTGACCAGTGCCGAACCCAAAGGGGTGGTTTTCTGGGATGGCCCGATAGTTTAGAGGCTAGGATAATGGGATGTTAAACAAGATTGCAAGTATGGAATATCATGAATGAGCATAGGAGGTTCTTGGAATAACCGTTTACTATGTCAGTGATACTGTATAGGTAAGTTTCCAGCACGTATACTATTACCCAGTCAAAGAGTGGCAAGGTGAGAAATACGGTTTTTTCTCCATCTGAGAATTATCACAAGACCCACCTTACCTTAGTTGATAGGTTAATTGCGCAGTTGCCCTTAAAGCCTATAGAATACCCGAATTACCAGAAGTTTTTAAGTTTACTATCCGAGAACATGAGACAGCTCAATCTCATAAGGCGCTATCTTGACGAGATAGATTATGAATCTGATTTAATCACCCGCCTGAAGAAAAGGCCATACGACTCTTTTTATGTATGGATTCCACCTTGATGAAGGTAATCAAGACAAATCACATAATGGTTCGAATCCCGCTCGGGCTACTGGGACAACAACGAGTTTTCCCCACCAAAAGAAAAGAAACAAATGATCAATCCTAATAAAATAAAAGCTGGTGATAAAGTTAAGTGTATAGTTGACACTACTACCGGCGCAAAAGTAAACAAAGGCGATAAGAGAGTCTTCAATGTTGATAGAGTTTCTGGAAGCCAAATCTACTTAAAAGAATTCCCAGACTATTTTCATTATGCTAAGGAATTCTCTCCAGTCATGACCAAAGAAGATATGATAAACCGTATTCATGATGTCACTAAAGAATGTGATGAGGAATGCCGTTTACTTTCTGGACGTATAGCTTATCTTAATGCTACCGGTTCCGTTGAATATGACGATACCGAATTTAGGGTATGGCAAGTACTGCAAGAAATTAAGACTATGAAAGATGATGTATCTAAAGCTAAGGCTATTGCATCCATCGTAAATGCATAATTTTTGCACCTCTATATCTCTCCAAAGTGTCTTAGGCTTAACCGCTTAGGGCACTTTTTTTTTGCAAAGTACTTGACAAGGACAGTTTTCTTTTGTATATTCGCAAATAGCTATTAAATATTTAATTAAAATAAGAACTGTCCCCTATGATTAACTTCGTACGAGTACCTGATCCTTTAAGAAGTAGGTACGAAACGTGGAAGGCTGATACTGTTTGGGGTAGGAAACAATGGCTTACCCGTGCGGAAGAGTCAGAGGAATACTACTATAATGATGTAGACCAGACAGGTACGACTTATACGTCTGCCCAAACTACTAAAATAACACAGAATACTAATATTCCTGTGTCTATTAACTTTTTACACCCAGTAACTAACCAAAAACTTGCACTTCTAACACAAACTAAACCTTCTGTAAAAACTCTATCTCTTGATGGTCGGGCTAAGAAACATGCCTTTGTACTTGATAAAATGAAGCATGGTGTTTTCTATAACTCTAATGCTAGCATGGAAATAGAAGGTATGGTTAAGGACATGTTAGTAGCTGGTATGGGCCATATCATGGTAACGCCTGTTGATTTTTTCAAACAGGGTATGTTTAACCTAAAGGTTGTTCATGTACCATGGGACGAAGTCATTCTCGATATCAATGCTAAGAGTAGAACCTTAGAGGATATGGAGGGATTTTTTATTGAACGAGCATTTACAGTTCCAAAAGCATTAAAAGTTTATGGTGGAATTCTAAATCAGATTCAAGATAGCCAAGGCAATCCAATGCCTATTGAAACCTTTACGGGTGAGACTTGGGTTGAACAAGAACTTACAGACAAACAAGATGTTACCACTACCCATTGGAATGCTGATGATAGAGTAGTAGTTCGTGAATACTATGAAAAGGTATTTACTGAAATGTATCTTGTTAAACAAGAAGGATTGACAAGAACCTTATTTGCAGAGAACTTAGACGAAGAACAGCAATCATTAATAACTAATCCAGATCAAGTTTTACCTGATGTCTACGTAAAGAAGACTATTATGATGGGAGACTTTATTGTATGGGAAGAAATCTTACCTATTACAGACTACCCATTAAGAACGGCCTTTTTTGAGTGGGGTGGAAGACCATACAGAAGCTATGGTATGATCCATTTTACTAAAGGTATGCAACAGGCTTTTGATAAAGTTTTACAGATAATGTTGCTTAATGGAATGTTATCTAATAACGCGGGATGGACAGCCCCTAAGGGTGCCATACCGGAAGAAGATAGAGAAAAGTGGGAACAATTTGGTGCAAACCCTAAAGTAATTAAAGAGTACGTGCCGAAAGTTCTAGAGAACCAGGTATTGAAACCGGAGCGTGATACAGTCACAGCCCTAAGTTCTTTCTACCCAATGGTTCTAGAAATGCTTAAAGGTGGAATTGAATACTCTACTGGTGTAACTGCAGTGCTACAAGGCAATGCACAAGAAGCTAATGTAGAAGTTTTTTCCTCACTGCAGCAATATCAAAATGCTGCTATGATGAGAGTCAAAATGTCGACAGGTCACATTAATCAAGTTATGAAAGAGTTAGGTCAAGTGATGATAGAGTATATGGTTGCTAACTTAACTCCTGACACATTTTCCTTCTTCGATGAGAATGGAGAACTCAATGAACTTCAAATTGCGCTTGAAGCTGTTAACGATATTAAGACTATTAAGTTCTTAACAGTGAGTGTACCGTCTACTGCATTACCAACTCAACGGTTGGCTGTAGCTACGGAGCTAGCGAAAATCGCACAGTCGTCACCAGACCCCGCTGAGAGACAGATACTCACCGCTAAGGCTATGGAGTTGAGTGATATCCGCGAGTGGGATGAGATGCAAGAGAAACTTGATGCTGTTAAAAGAGCACAAGGTCAACTCGAAGAACTACAAGCAGCCTATGATAGGTTGATGGAAACCTCTAAACAGATGGAAAACAAATATGTTAACATCTCATTAGAGAATAGGATCTTAAAGCAACTTGCGTCTGGAGAAAAGGCTGTTGAAAGTAAATTCGCAGAGCTTGAGACGAAATTGAAATTGGCTGACGAGATGGCGAAAGCCCAGATAAAAGACTCGTCTGATAAAGAAGCCAAGCGTAAACAATCTAATAAAGGTTAATGATGACAGAAACTATTACTAATCCCAACCCAGCATCCGGTGATGTAAAGCTTGGGCCAGACGGCAAACCTATTGTACAGGATTCGGCATCTGTAAATGCAGACCCTATAATGGACAATATTGACGCCTTATTTGGTTCAGCCGACCCAGCATCTGGTGATGGCATGGATACAAGTGGTACACCAGCTGTGGATCAGGACGGACGTCCGATTACAGTTGACTCTACGGGGCAACAAACTCCCGTGAACCCGTTCGACGGAATGACTGCCGAGCAACGTGCAACACATTTTCAGTCGTTGTACAATAAGCTAGAGAACGAACACAAAGAGTTCAAACCCGCGTACGATAAGTACAAAGATGTTGCCGAATTTGTTAATCAGGTATATGAAGATGAGAATGTTAAAGCAGCCTTTCTGGCTGAGATAGCACCTGATCTTGTTAAACCAACTGACCCCTATGACGCATTACAAGTGCAGCTTGGTAAAGAGTTTGGTGATGATTTCGTTCCTGATGAAGATGAAGCCACAAAACCGTTAAGTAAATCGTGGCGCTACTTCAAACGCGTAGATGAACTATATAAAGATCTATCTGAAAAAGGTAGTTCGGGTGTACCAAAATCTCTTAAGGAATTAAGAGCTGACAGGGAAGCGGCTAAGCTAGCCGGACAAGCTGATGCAGAGAAAGAAAGAACCCAGGCCATGGCTGACATGAAATGGGGATCAACCGATTGGAATGAATATTCCGAATGGCTTCCTAAGCTAAAGCATAAACACCTCACAAAAATGTTCCAAAATTTACGCGCTCGAAAAGCTGGCGCTCCCAATTTAATTAACCAAGGTGGCGGGACAGCTCCGGTATCAGTACCTGAGATGTTCAAAGACTTAGATAATTTTTTTGGATAAATAAATAGGAACAAAACACAATGGCTGGTAACGATTATGCTATAAATTATTATGGCGCACAACCTGTTGTTGATAATATTCCTTCAAGTTTTCGTACATACGATAGACGGACCGCGATGCTCACTAAAATTAGTGAAGGTCGTGCAAATCTAACTCGTCTGTTGTTAAACTATGCCAAATCTAATGGCGCTTATGTTGCTCATGACGTGGAAACACGCTGGGGAATTGAATACGAACGTTTAGCTCGTATATATGCCGCTGCTGATTCTGATAGCTCCTCTGGAGATCTTCATGATCAGTTTTACTTTACTAATGCTGAAGCTCGCAGGCTACAGACTGGTGACATACTGAACCTTATGGGAATGTTTGTCTCTACAGCTCGTGCGCTTTCAATTGCAACTGGTGAAGATTTGAACATTAAAACTAGTTCATTTCCTCTACCAGAGCAGATCAAAATTGTTACCAACCATGGTGACGATTCTGGTGCTTCTGCAGGCTATACTAAAGTAACCGTTAGACGAAATTTCGGTGGACCGGCCCCAACAGGCCACGCCGATATGACATTTGACATAGCTGGTGGAACTTGGACTTCTCCTATTACCGAACCATTTCTGTGGAAAGCTGGAAACTCAATACCTGAGGGTAGAGATGATCAGCTTACTTACAGTGATGTTGATGAATACGATTATAACTATTGTCAAATAGTAATGAGAAAATGGTCTGCAACGGAAACAGAGCAGAACGTTGATCGTTTCTTCAGCACTGAAAAGACCTTTCAGAGGAATGGTCGTAGAGCCCTTGAAGAATTCTTTAACGAGATGGATGTAATGGCTCTCTTTGGTAAGAGAATGACCGAGACAGAGAACGGTCGTAGAAAATGGTATGCTGGTGGAATCGCGGAATTTATTCCGAGTGGAAACCATGTGAACTATGACGACTCTCTCTTCCAGACTAAAAACTTCAATGAGCAATTGAAGAACATGTTCTACTACGGTGGACAAACGAAACTTGCAACTGTTGGTGCCGATTTCTACACTCAATTCAGTAACATGATCGATAATAAGATCATACTTCCCGCAGCTACTAATGCTTGGGGAGTTGAATTAGTTAGATTTAGTGCTACTAATGGTGGAGTATTACTCTTTAGCCCGTCAGACACATTGTCTCTGCACGGCATGCAAGATTATGCATACATAATTGATCCCGCACATTTTCAGTATGGTCATTTGCAGAATATGGATATTAGAACGCTTAACGTTCCGATAACCAACCCGCATGAGCAAGAAGCTGAAATTTACGGACAAATAACATTTAAGAGAACTAACCCGAATGCCCATTGGGTCTTCCTGAAAGCGAGTTCATAATGGCTGATATTAAAGTATTTCCATTGACTACGAACACTGTCGGTAAGCCCAGGCGAGAATCCGCACATGTCTCAACTGTTGAAAACCCAATTACTTATATAGTAGAGGGACAGGTTGGACAAGCAGATCCAAGCGCAGGGGCTTCAATTATACAGGTTCCCCATAACTTTGATGTTGTGGATAGTTTCATGTGGTCTCCCGCTAGTACATTCGCTGTAACAGGCGTATCTAGTGTGAACGGCATAGACTATGTTGAAAAAGCCGGAAACGCAATCGGTGCTAATTATACAGCTCTGTCAACTTCGTTGACTTTACATGCTGATTCACCAGCAACTGCTGATACCTACAATGGTCTTTATATTAAGATCCTTATAGGCAGCAACGCTGGACAAGTTCGTAAGATCTTGAATCAGGCTGCTGATGTAATGACACTTGATAGTGGGTTCGACAATGCCATGACCTCTGGCACAGAAACTTACATGATCATGGGCTCAAGTCTACTTGAATCTGCCGACCCTACAGGTGGTGCTTCAATATACAACGTCCGTGTGACTGGCAGATATGTATAAGGAGAAATAAATGGCTAATAGACGATGTAAAATAATGGACGCCCCTATTAATCCTGCAATAATGCCAGGGTTAATTATGTTGGCGGACACTGTAACAGGCGTTAAAACAGAATCCCATACAGTTGTTTTTCCAGCAAAAAGTATCATAGCAGTAGTTAACTCTACTAAAACTGATACTGATGCTGAGTTGATGACAACTTCGTGGTCTGTAACTGCCAACGTCGCAACCGTGACCTTCACTCCAACGAGTGCTGGTACTGCGCTTGCATTTAGTTACATTATCCTTGCAACGGTTACTGAAACCATACCTGCCAAATCGGCAACGTCTGGTGAAGTAATTACACCGATAACATAAGGATAGATTATGGCTACACCTATACTAGATCAAGTAAGTATAGACCTAGCATATAAATTGCAAGATCCCGTGTCTTCGGGCACGGGTGACGGCATCCGTTTAAGTGCTGACGAACGCTTTAGATATATAATTAGAGCCTATCGCAGACTTTTGCGTATGATAATGGTCTTATACCCAGACTTGTTACAAAAGATTTTTCATGACTTCTACACTGAAGCTAGCGGCACCTCAGACGTTAGTGGAGTAGCTACTTTGACCAACTGGTCAGAAGTATTTGAGGTATTTGTCAAAGAACCTACAGATGAAGATTACGTTCGAGCTAACTTCATTTCTCCCGAGGATTACCTAAAGGTAAACTTAGAGGAGAATCCATTTTATGCTGGTAACCTTAACACGGATCAGTATTACTGGACACGCAGGAGCGATGATATTTATTTACTGCCAGCTGTTCAGCTGAGTTATAAACTAACTTATAGACCCGATACTGCCAAAGTCATCGAAGATGCAGGGCAAGGCGGAGCTTCAGACTTAGACATAAGTACGGAGTATCTTGACTTGTTACTATCTCTGACATGTGCTGAAGCATATCTAGATATAGGCCAAGCGGACTTAGCTAGCGCGTATAAAGGTGATGTAAATGAACAGCTTGCTCTTTTAGCGAATGTTAGTAATAAAATGGATGTAAAAGATGAAACTGACGAAACTTAAATATGCTCTCTTAGGATTGCTTATTTGTATAGCAATTCCAGAAACATATGGTCAGTTATTTGAAAGACACCCTACCAATGTCAGGTACATTGCTGGTGGCTTCAATGACTCTCGCCCTTATTTTAATTCCTTAGACGCTGCTCTTAATGATGTAAAAGCCCTTGCTACATCAGATAATCCTTATGTTTTCTGGGTGGCTAGCGATAGCATACAGATAGCAGATTGGGATTCTGTGTATCAAAGCGGGGGTCTTTCTATGAAAGATAGTATTGATGTACACTATGTAGCTGTTGGTAAGATTAAATGGGCTGGATTTGGACAAGGTGGAGGAGGAAGTGGGATCACATCGATCACACCGCCTAACAATTCCACCACCCACTATGACTTTTGGACCTGGACAGGCCAATCCGGACTTGGAGTATGGCAAGATAGATTAGGAGAGAATGCTGATTCCATAGATCAAAGGATATGGGAACTAATTGTGTACACTGATTCAGTGTATCTATATATAGAAAATGACACGCTTAAGGTAAGGGCTTCTACTATTACAGCGCTGGTGACAGCATCTGGTACAAGACCTGATACTACTCTTATAGCGTATAAAGCTGTTAATGAAACAATAACAGGAGATTGGATATTCAATGGAGATGTTTCTATTGGGAGCGGTAGTATACGGCTACCTAGTGCTAATAACAACACTGGTGTTTCGAGGATTATCTGGTCTGACACCAATATACCGTATTGGTCGGGATCAGGAGCTACGGGGGATTCAAGCATTGTTGTACTTGCCAACCTTACTACTGGCGTTATTAATCTTGATTCTTTAATAACTTGGACTAATCTAAATGAGAATGTTAGAGATAGCATTCACTATCCTTGGGCCTATATGGCCTTTGGTGACTCTTCCGCAACAATAACAGCTACAGTGGATATAGCATATCCTGTGACTAATACTTGGAATAACTTATGGACTGATGGCCCAGAGATGGGTGATATAGTACTTACAGGTGATTCGGTACAGGTAACTACAGCTGGATATTATGAAATTGCTTATAGCTTATCATATATTGGTAATAATACAGATACATATCAAACTGCTTTGTGGATAGATAACACTGAAGAAGCCGTACATGGGCGTACCTTTAGGGGTATGGCCGGTACCGATGCAGGCGTAGTAGGCGCAAGTTGGATAGGATATATAGCTGCAAGTGATTGGATTACATTAAGGATAGAAAATACAACAAATAGTGGTGATCCTACATTAGTATCTGGAACATTTAGTATTAGACAGATTAGATAATGAAGAAAATTTTAGCAATATTACTATTTGCTGCAGCCTCTGTCTTAGGACAGGGTTATGGCGGAGCTGGTACAGCAGGTGATCCTTGGTTAATACCTAATGCTAGTGCTTTAGATTCTGTACGTTATAATATAGATGTTACTCCTAAGTGGTATTTACAAACAGCCGATATAGATCTTAGCTCTTATGATTCTTGGGAACCCATTGGTCTAGATGGCACAAATACAGAGATGAGAGGTATGTATGATGGTGGTGGTTTTTCAATATCTAATCTTTCTGTAGATACTTGCCTCGAAGTTAGTGGTCAATCTGATTTAGGACTTTTTGGTAAATGGGATGCTATTAATGCTGCTGATTCAAACCTTTTGAAAAATGTTCATTTGATAAATGTTATTATTGTTCCAGATGTTGATGCCGCAGGCGGTGATGATATACATATGGGATCATTTGTAGGACGAGCATTTGAACTTGGGGCAACTACTTGGAGAATGGATAGTTGTTCGGTTACTAATTTTCATCTCTTTAGCGCTGAACCGGTTCTGACTAATATGGGTGGTTTGGTAGGAAGTACAACTGGTAGTATTTCTTTTTTCCAATGTGCTGTAAAGGGAACAGATCAAGATACTATACAATGTACAAATGCTACTGGTCAACATAAACTTGGTGGAATAGTTGGGCTAATGGCCGGTGGTGCTATACAACAGTGTTATGTTGAAGATATATTTGTCAAGACTCAACGTAATGGTTCATATCCTGGTGGGCTTATAGGGCAAGGTGGTGGTACGATTCAAGATAACTATACCATGAATGTTAATATTATATGTACTGCATCTTCTGGCGCTTTTATACAAGGAGGACCAATAGGAGGAGCCATTAGTGGCGCTAATTTCAATAGAAACTATACGGTAGGTTCTGGATTGTTCCCAACTGATCCAGATTCAACAGGTTTTGCAGGTTATACTACCGCTACTGGACAAGACAATTTTTATGATATTACTGTTTGGCCGGCAACTGATGCTGTGCATACAGTAAGTAGTGGTACACTAGTTGTAGAAGGTATGCCTACTGATTCATTAAAGGTAGAGGGTACTTTCACTTGGAAAAACTGGGATTTCACAGATATATGGACTATAGATGCTGGAGCAAATGATGGCTATCCATTTTTAGATTGGGCTGCTGCATTTGTTAGCCCGATTCTTAATCACCCTGATTCAGTAGGTATAGTATTTAGAGAACATGATACTGTATTAGTACATTGGACAGCCACTACTGATACATTAGTTACAGAACAATATTTATATTATAGTAGCAATGGTGGTACAGATTGGATTCTCATAGATACAGTTGACATAGCAGATACAAGCTATTCTTGGATTATACCCGATGCACCTACAAGTACAGGTAAGGTGAAGATTGGTGGAAATGTAACTACAAGAAGTGATAGTTCTACTAATAACTTTACAGTATATACATCTTCTTCATTAGATATCTTATATCCCATTAACCAAGCAAGAGCAATTTTCCCAGGAGATACAGTACAGATTTTAATAGAAAGCTCTTTCGTTAACAACATTTTTCTCTTCTGGAGTAATGATAGTACTAATTGGAGATGGATAGATAGTACTGAAGTAGATACAGTTAATATGCAATACTTGGATAGTACTACATATGTATGGACGATGGATGGCACTGTAGCTGGACCTGATATTTGGATTAACGCAGAGGAACAAGCTGATACAAACATATATGTATTTGAAGAAGCTTATATCTACTTAGGTGATGGATATCCCTCTCCAATTAG
>RCNB010000889.1_pt1 | contig 19286 bp, 11 predicted proteins | sample 2041321 | NCBI WGS metagenome assembly RCNB01 (sample SAMN09708232, study PRJNA481090) | Marine sediment metagenome, whole genome shotgun sequencing project. | reverse complement strand
GTCAATTGACTTCTCCATTAGTTTTTTCTTAGTCTGCAGGCTGGCTTTTAGCGGCACTGTCAGTTTTGCTCTGCGATAAGACTGATGTAGTGGTGTTATCAGTTCCAGGCTGGCATTGGCCGCCAGGTAATTGCTGCGTTCATTGCCATCATTCTTGGCAATGGCGTCGGCGTTGACAATTTCTTGGAGCCAATATCGAACGCGTTTTCGGTCGTTTTTGGCGCGATAGTGCTCGGCGACTTTATGTCGTAACTCCATCGACCGTGCCATTGGGAAAGGGTATTTCCTGATATAGTTGATGTAGGCTCCAATCGTTTCCACCTCAGCACCGGATGCCTCGAATAACTCGGCCGCACCCCACAACAATTCCTGTTTGCGCTCGGCAGAGGCTGGCAATTCACTGAGGGTTATCATCTCTCTTGCCGCAGGCAATTGATCTCCGTTCTCGCTATAGGCCAGTGCTAGTTTCTCGGCTACCCCTAATTTGAATTCTTTATCGCGTGGGTTACGCTTGCGGAAAGACTCCAACAGCTTGATAGCGGCAGGCCAGTTTTTAAGTGAAACGTATGCGGTAGCGGCATCATAGTCGGCATTTTTTCGCTTGGGGGATTCAGGGATCAATTCGCCCAGACGCGTGAAATGCTTCGCCGCGATCAAATTACTGTTAGTTTTTTGGGCCGCTTCACCCTGTTTGTAAATGCTGGCAGCGATTTGCTCGCGCACCGCTTTTCGGTTTTTACTTTGCTGTGGCATTATATCGAGTATCGCCAGATAAGACGCTTCGGCTGCAGGATAGTCAGCCAGGGAGAACTGGGCGTCCGCGCGGATAGTTTTCGCAGTCAATTTGATCGCTGGGGTGACTCGGTCATTTTCGATGAGTCGGCTAGCCGATGCGATTGCATCGCTAAATTCTTTCCACTGAAAGTACTGTTGCGCGGTTTGCAGTTCCACCGCCTGCAGCCGCTTATCACCTGGGAAATTGGTAGTAAATCGTACCGCCGATTTAGCGCGTTTGCGACGCAGTGCTTCGACATCACTGGCCTTGGTGCTTTTGAACATTGCATCGTATGCAACCAGTGCTGCATATCCGGCTTCGGCACTATCGCCGTGTTTCGGATAGTTATAGGCTGTTTTTTGATACTCATCTATGGCCTGCGGAAATTGACTCGCATCGAACAGAATCTCGGCCATCAAAAAATTCATCCGTGGTGCGGCTGGATCTTCAGGCAGAGATTTTAGAAAACGTCGATACCAATCGACGCTGGCCTGGAAGTCGCTAGGTTTTTTGCTGCTCCGGGCAAGCGCATGAAAGTGTGTTGCCAACTCATTGAAATGCAATACCAAAGTTGGTTTTATCTGCTCCAGTGTAGCCGTAGATTGCAACAACCAGTATTCACCGCCGACGTCGTAGCGGTTGACGTAGGTGACTTTCTCTTGCAGAACACGATCGGTATAACCAGCCTGTTTATAGACTTCGATGGCACGTTGCTGGAAATAAGGTGCATGTGCCGATACCGGGTATTCTTGGGTGAAGGCCAAGAACAAATCAGAGCCATCAACCACCCGAGATTTTTCAAGATAGAGTTCGCCAAGCTTGAGGTAGATCAGCGGTTCATAATCACGCTTTTCGGCAGATTCAAAATAGTCGGTGATGTAATCCTGAGGCTGGTAAGAAAACGTTAATGCGACCACGCGCACTACATCTTCGAGCAACTCCTTTTCAGCGCGAGTTAGTTCTGAATCGAATTCTATCTCTCCAATTTTGCCCTTGCTATGATTTAGATCGAGTAATTGTAAAAAGTGATTCAGGGCGGCTTCGTATTCGCTTTGTTTGAACAACGACCAGCCATATTTGTATAGAGCTTTGTCAAAAAAAACGGATTCCGGATGATCTCGGACAACGGTGCCATAGGCAGTTGCGGCGGCGGCGAATTCGCGGTCGACAAAAAGGAACTCTCCGCGTCGAAACTGTACTTCATCGACATACTCGGATTTCGGATAGTCGCGTGCGATTTGATCTAATGCCTTTAACGATTTTTCACTGTTCGCTTCAATCGCATAAGCGCGTGACAGCTGATATAGAGCCCGATCATTGTCTTCACGATCAGGATATTGAATCAGGTAATCCTTATAGATTTGGATTGCCTTGGCGGTGTTTTCAATTCCGTCCTGACGGGTGGTTTCCTCATCGGATAGGCGCCTGTCCAGACTGTTTTCGAGTTCGAGGTCAGCCAGACGACGTATTTCATCACCGCTACCTCCCCCCGCATTGGTTATTTCAACCAGTTTGCGAAAGCTATCGATGACTTGCTGTGGGTCAATTTCGAAACTGGCGCCAGGTTCCAGTTCGACCGAATCGATAATCGGTGGCATATTCTCTAATTCTTCCAAATCGGCAATGGTTCGACCAAAATCGACGCCGCCCGAGCCACAGGCGACTAGTGCTGCAGTAAGTAGCAGGGTTAAACATTGATGCAGTCGACGGGGCTTCATTGCGGGTCAGACAGCTTGTCGTAAAGCTTGGCTAACTCGTAGCCCGCGTTCAATCGCAGTTGCACGATATGCTTGTGTTGTTGTTGAATCGCCTTGATAGCCCGTTGATTGATATATTTTTTCTGATCGCCTAGCAAGCCGGTAACGCGACCATGAAGCGCCCGGATTTGTGCTTGCCGGCCGGAGATTCTTTTCTCGTAGCCCTTGAACTCAAGCCCGGTCCGTTGACTGATCCGACGCAAAGATCCCGCACTCTGCTTTGCATTATCGAGTGCTCGGTCAAGACCTAGCAACTGCTTTTTGGCCTGCCAGAATCGAACTGGATAGTCGGTTTCCAATTCGTAATGCAGTAAACCGGACAACACACGCACCATGTCTTGTTGATCAGCAATATCGTGCAGGCCGGATACTTTGCTAATCCGAGTTGCAACGCCTTGGATACTTTCCAACTGCGCCTTTTCTGCTGGAGTTGCGAGCGCGGTGTAGTTGCCGTCGGTTTCGATCTGCTTTAGCCGCTTGGAAAATTGGTCTCGCTTTGAAGTCAACTGTCGCAACTGATCGAAGCCTGTCGTTTGGCGTAGCAAGGGCAGTTTTTCTGTGAACGCCCGCCGGCGTTCGTCGAGTACTAGTTTGAACGCCGGAAAATTTTCATCCCAATAGCTCAACGAATTTCGGATATCTAGCAGTTCCTGGTAGCGTTTGACTTCGCGTTGGAATTCACTTGATGCCAGTAGTAAATGCAGTTGCGCAGTAAGGTTCGATTCAGGCGGTGGTTGTTGCTGGCTGACGCGATCGAAGAGAATGGCGTTGTGGTGCAGTGATCCGATAAGATCATCATTCTGAATAGCGCCAATGGCCTCATCCAGAAACTCCAACTGGGTATTGAGTTGCTTGCTGGCAAATTCGAAATAACCTAACGCTAGTTTTTCTTGGCCTGCGCTGACATAGCTCGACGGGATTGCCAGAATAGCTTCTTGCGTTGCCGCATCGATTGAATTGCGCCGTGCCAACAACTGCCAAGGAATCAATGCCTTTTCGAGTTGACCTTGCCGTTGCCAGGCCCATCCGGAGGCTAATAATGCCTGATGGCTGAGTGGCCCTTCGAGCCGCACTCGTGACAAGCTTTGCATTGCAGATTCTGGTTCTCCCACACGAAGTTGCTTTAAACCTAGCGACAAGTTTGCGCGATCACGCAAGGCCTTGAGTTCGGAATTTGGCGCCTCGAGTTGGCCGATTTTATCCAGCAGATTTCTACCTTTGTCGTAATCGTCATTTTCGATCAGGGTCACGGCGAGGTTGTAAACTGCGTATGCCCGCCAGATGGATTGCGGGTCAATTGCATTACTGATATTGGCGGCCTGACTAATTTCGCCATCACCGAGCAATAAATTGGTCAGCAAGTATTTACGCTCAGCCTCGACGTCCTCAGGCAGCTGATCGTTTATTCGGGATAGCAATTCTTGTGCTTGATCAAAATGTCCTTGGTCGAAACGAAGCCGTGCGAGGTTAAACCAGATGCGATTCTGTACCTTGTCCGAAATATCGGCACTGAGTAATTGTGCAAATAGTTGCCGTGACTCTTCGTAGAGACCATAGCCGTAGTAGAGATCGGCCAGCAGCAGGTTAGCTTCGTCGACCTGGTCGCGAATGCCAGCTCTTTTGTCGGCCATCATCAGTTGGGTGATAGCGGCCATTTCGTTTCGTTGAAAAAAATGAAATAATGCGCGCCCATACTCGAGGTCCTCGACCCGGTGCACATCGAGTTGCGCCGCAGCGACAGTCGAACTGGCAGCCGCGCTCAAGCACACTAACAACACACCGAAGCACCTCAGGCACGCTCGCCAAAGAAACAAATTCGACCGTTTATATGGGTTATTCCCAGACGCGCACATTGAATTCGGGTTGCTCCTTGCTGCTATCATCGGCAATCGAAAATTCCACGAACTGCGGTTCACTGGATTTTTCGATGGTGATGGTTTCGCCGCGACGGTAATCTCGACCCTGGGGGCCAATACCCGTAAAAATTGCAACGATTTCGTGGGTGCCTGAAGGTAGGTTTCCGATGTAAAGCCGTTGCACACCGCCGCGCTTTAGCGCCGCTAGTTCGCGTTCTGTGTATAGATGGTTAGCGATATTCTTGTCGTTTATCTTGAGCTGTATCGAATCCAGCTCAAATAGTGAACCGGCATTCATTGACAGAAAAACGCTAAACTGAGTGTTTGCCGGGAACAGCAGATCTTCTTCGAGAATGAACAAATCGCGGTTGAGCAAAAGCACTTCTTTTTTGAGTGCTTCAATTCTGGCATCTAGTGCTGGCGCTTCCGAACTGGTGGTTTGGTCATCGGAGTCTTCGATATTTTGCGCCAATAACGAAAAAGCCAAGCTGCTGAGCAACATGGTCGTTAGAATAAAATTTTTCATACCCTTTAATTAGTTCAATAACCCCTAACCTTCAACTTCTGGTTGTTCAAAACCCGATGAATAATGAACTTTTCCGTGGTTATCGATAATGATCGCATCGATTCCGTCCAAACTCTCAATCAAAGCGATGCCAGCGGTCGGACCGAGGATAAAGACTGTTGTCGACAGGGCATCCGTCGTCATCGCATTGGGGCCAGTCACGGTCGCGCTCCAACTACCTTTGGCCGAGCGACCCGTGGTGGGGTTGATAATGTGATGCACGCGTTCACCTTTATCGATAAAAAACCGTTCATAGTCACCCGAGGTAGAGACAGCGGTGTCACTCAAAGGTACACGCAGCGCGACTTCGCCCTCGGCGCGTGGGTGTCTAATACCAATCATCCAGGATCTTCCGCGGTGATCACCGACAATTCGGCTATCTCCACCGGCGCTGATCATTGCCTCGGTAATGCCGCAATCGGTGATAATCGCGAGCGCCCGATCAACGGCGTATCCTTTGGCAATGCCACCCAGGTCTATCCGCACGTCACTATGTTTAAAGTGCACCCTATTGTGTGCCAGCTCGATATGCCGATAGTTGATTGCGGGAAGCTTACTGTCGATCAGTTTTTCGCTCGGTTGAACGGCCTTGCGATAATCGTAGGCGTAGCCCACGCTGGCATAGGTAATGTCAAAAGCACCCTTGGAGACTTTTGAGAAATATAGCGACATTTCAATCAGCAGTGCCATTTCCGAACTGATTGGCATCGGTTTCGCGGTCGCGTTTTTATTGATCAAAGAAAGTTCGCTGTCTTCGATATACGAGCTCATCAGTCGATCGATGCGTCGCATTTCGGCAAAGACTTGCTCGCTGCAATCCGCCGCCGTTTCAGGCTCGCTATGCCAGAGTTCGACGGAAATACGGGTGCCCATGATATCGCGATGCTGTTGCTGCCATTCAGCCTGTGCCGACAGACTGATCAGCGCGCCAAATAGCGCGAGGACGAATATGACCGGCTCTTGTAGGCGTAGGCGTAGGCGCTTGGGCGTGACTGCCATGACTTTCAGCATAAGCATGATTGTTGAATGCCGGCTGCTAGAGCGCGCCAAAAGTAATCAACTTATCCAGGCTGGCTTGATTTCCCAATCCATGATTAGGAAAAATGCTGGTAAAGGCCCCAGTATTGCCGGGCGAAACACTACCATTGACCGCCATGTAGTTGAGTAACACCATATTGACCAACAGATTAACATTGTTTGCCATAGGGGTTGCAGAGGTGACTACTGACGCGTCTGCACTCATGCGGCCCGCCTGGCGGTGCAGTTCTGGGGCAAGGCCATTGGCCGACAGTGTCGGTGGCCCGTCAGGGTCAAAAACCAGGAAGAAGGCACAACCCGTAGATGAATTGTCACCAGTCCATTGGCCTTTGCCACCACCACCAACCGTTTGATTGCCGCGACTATCAGTACCGCCATTGGGCGCCGCTGAATTGTCGATATTGCCGTTGCTGAAGACCGAACCATCGCTGAATACATAGACCATCAACGGTGTGTTCAGCAACCGGGCGTATTCGAGACAGGCGCCGATGCAGCGACCCGCGCGAAGGTCCCGGTTTTCACCGGTGACGCGATCGCCGGTGTGATAATCATAGCCACCCATGGTGATACAGCCGCCAGCAGCATAACCGTTTAACACCATTTTCATCACCGAAGCGGTTTTACGGAATTCATTGTCGCCAGAAAGTTCGGCCGCCGAAAAAATCGAGAGAATGTTCAAGTCCTGGGTAGGATCAACTTCGACACCCGCAAATCGATCGGCGATATCAGCAGCTTTTAGGTACCCACAGCGGACCAGATCTTTGATCACCGCGTCATTAGTCAAACCGGTGGAGATGCCGGGAACTTGCAATTTCTTATGCGTCAACCGTGCCATGGATTCCATTACTGCAGTGACATCGCTGGCGTCGAGAATCGTAGTTAGATCACCGACATCCACTAATCCGGTCACATCGCTGGGCCGGTCGACCTTGGTCGGAGTGAATTCTGAATTGACGTACATCGCCGGTGCCATTGAATTGCCACCAGAAACTGAGCTGCGCGAACCGATCAAGTCGACCACGCCACCGCGTGCACCGGTCATCGCAAGCCCGTAGAGCGGGTTGTGGGGATTGTTGCCGGTATCATTGTCTGAGCGCGCGGGAATAACGGTACCGTCGATGTTGCCGATCGCGGTAACTGCTTTTTCACGAATGCCTAGCAACATTGGACTGTCCGCGTGAAAAATCAAATTCAGTTCATCGTTGGTGAAGTCATTGTTTACGCTGGAGTTGAGTAAGGTTAATCCCGTGCTATCTTGGCCCGGCAGAATGTCTCCGGGAACGCCAAGCTTGCTGTAGCCCGATGTGTTTAACAGATCCAGTTGGCCGCCGGCTTGCCCAACCAGCACATTTGAGCCGGCAAAATTGGCACCACCAGCCAGGTCAAAACAGATGAACGGCACACTCTGACCCGCGCCAACCCCACCCAGCGTGCAGCCGATATCATTGGCGAGCTGGTTTAGGTCTGAAGACACTGCGGCGCGCGCCTGACGCGGATTAGCAAACAGGCTAAACACGCCACCACTCAACAAAGATGCAGATCCAGTCGCAAATCCTTGTTTGAGGAATTGGCGACGCGTGACCGGCACGGGATGGTCTTGATGCTTGAGCGGTGCGTCGGGAGGTAGGTATTGTTTCTTTTTAATTTTCGCCATGGTTTTTCCCTATTGTACGAGCATGACCGCGCCGCCGGTGGCCGAGGCGCAAACCGCTTTGACGATTTGCGCGGTACGCGCTGTTGTGTTTGCACTGCCAACCAGCAGTTGGGTGATCAAACTTTCGTAAGCATCATTGCTCAAGGATGCATCCAAGTCCTGGGTTACGGTCGAACCCAACAGGTCGCTGACCTCGATTTCATTCGGCTGACTGGTCAAATTATTACTCGCATTTGCCTGATCGACATTCAGCACTGCGGTCAATAAAGGACCAACTATCTGCGCACGCTTCTGGGCTGTATCGAACGCTGATAGCGCGCCAGCTGCAAAGTTAAATCCTGGGAAGTAACTCGATCCATTGTTGTTCACCATTTCACTACATGACATTAATGCGAGCTGTGCGATCGCCATTTGGTGCGAGGGCAGGAAGGCGTCGATGGTTTCCACGGTCGGCAATTGCTGCATATAGTCATCGTATATAGAATCGATCACTGCATTGGTTATTGGTGTTCCAGTAATCTCGGCGATGGTGGCATTAATTTCATCGAAGGTGCGCATGCCGATATCGGACTCAACTGGGTTTGCCGGATCAGACGGGTCTGCAGCGACTGTGACTGGGGCTTCTAGAAACACCTTGGTCTCTGTGCCGAGACGCTCAAAAGTTAGGAAAAACTCGTCTGTTGCCGAACCTTTTTCGAGAGCAACAATCGTTCCTAATGGCGACAGTTCTTGCCCTGTTGCTGAGCTGTAGCTGCTGTCGATGGTGACGTCGATGTTAGCAAAAGCTTGACCCGTCCGTGCTTCTTTACCATTAATACCGATCCGCATCCCCTGAATATCGATTGCTACTTGAGCCCAGTCCGAGTCCAGATTGATAAAGGTGGGTTTGTTAAAAAGGTAGCTGTAGCTATCGAATTGCGCGACCTCGAACATGATGTAAGCATCATCAATGCCAATCTGGTGACCGACATAGAACAGCAGAAAATATTTCTCGCCAACGCCCAGGTCGAAGTTTTTCTGAACTTGCGTGTCGGTAAGTACACGGTTATGCACTGCAACCATGCGCAAATTTCCACTCCAGGAGCGTTGACCGGATGTCTCATTACCCAGAATCAAGGTAAAACTGTCATTCCAGACTGCGTTAATTGAGCTAGGTTCTGAATTGGGGTCGCTTACATTTGCCACCAGTTGACCATTGACATAAATATTGCGCCCATTGATAGGGTCGTAGTTGATGACAACATGCTGCAGCGTGGCTTGCAGTATTTCATTGTCATTATTGTCATCGCTGGTGAAGAATGGCTCACCATTGCCATTGGACAAGCTACTACGGTTATAAAAGTCATAGTTGTACATGCGCTGGCCCAGGGTGAAGTTGCGTGCCAAGTCGCCACCCGAATAACTGATAATATTGGCATCTTCCTGAGTAACATTGGCCGGCGTAATCCAAGCTTCTATTGCGTATTCACCAGTCGATTGAATAAACGTATGCAGTTTGTCACTATCCTGCGTGTTGGCCTGGGCGCGGCCACCGCTGAAATCGAGGCCATAGCCTCCCAACCAATTGACGCTGCCGACCAAGGTCAGGTCCACTGCCGGGTCGATACCACTGGTGTCATAAGCGGTCAAACCACTACCGGTTTTGAATTCCCATAGCGCAACAAGGTTGCTTTCGTGCCGATTGCCACCGGTGGCGACAATCCCATCGGTCAGGTTCAAGGCTTTGGAAGTGACCAGGTTTGGATCGACCGGAGTAGGCGCGATACCGTTGGCGAACAAGGTGATTGCGGCTTCCATATCGGTAGCATCTGAGGCGCAACTATTGCTCCAGCAATTGTGAAATTCGCTACCCAATCTGATTACAAAGCGCGAATTAGATGGGGTGTCGATATCCAGTTTAGATTTAGCTGATTCGAAGGCGCTGTTGACATCGTCATTGGCGAAGAATGGCGCGATCGGCAAGGGTTGTGCGATTTCCTCGTGACAACCCTGGCAGTTATCGGTTCCGATTCCAGCCGCACTGCCGATCAAAATCGGATGAACAGTATCGGCAAAACTGGTGCCGTTTGTGCCGGCTGTGTTAGCGGTTGGTGGGAAGGATTTGGCCGTGCCGGGATCCTTGATCTGAGGCGCTGTCAATTGAATTTCGCGGGCCGATTCCACGTTCGAATCGGTTGCCCAATTGCTGATCATTTGCTCAATGTTGGTGGCACAGGCAGTGAGCGAGCTGAGCCAGCAGTTGTGCCCACCACCTACTTTGCTAACGAATAGCGAGCTCGCAGGTTCGAGCAGGCTGACATAGTTGATCGCCTGCGAATAGGCTTTATTGACGTCCGTCGTATCGACGAAAGTTGGTGCCTGATCACCATCGTCGTGGCATTGTCCACAGCGATTATCCTCCTGCAAAAATGTCCAGAAATTGAATTCAAAGGAGCGGATATCCTCTGTTTTGGCTGCCGGACCGCTATATCCGGTTTCGCCCGTGCCCAAGTCAGGATTAGTCGAAGTGCCCACACTATTATCACAAGCTAGCAGCAAAACACCAAGAGCTGGCAACAGCATCAATTTGAGTCGAGGTTTATTTAGGGTCATCTTTAGCTCCCTTTACAATGCGCCGCGACGTCCGTGAATACTTCACGCATGTCGTAGCCACTTCCAGTGAAGTTTGTAACAAAGCCATCGCGCGCAGTGCGATCTGCTGCGAAAACTTCGGGATCCCGCAAACAAACCGATTTAAATACCTTATTAACCTGACATTGAGCGAAAGCTTTGCTATTCGACAGTTCGACGCCCAATGACTTGGCACCGCTTCCAATCGCATTGCCTTTAGTATCGAGCGTCTCGCCGCCATGACTCCAGCCTGAACTAGTGTCTCCAGGCCGATTTGCAAGCAACGAATTCGGCCCGTTGCGCCAGTAGTTCACCCAGCTATCATCTTGGGTAATATAGCCGTGTTCAAAATTGGTCGGATTGATTAAATGTTTTTCGGAAACTACTCCCGGGGTGTAAACCAGACTACCGTCCGATTTGTCATTGGTGTAATCCCACTCGTAGTTAGCAAATGCACCGGCCATGCCATCCATACCGGCGTGACAGCCAACACAGGCATTGAGAAATATTCGGCTATCACCGCCCGGGCTGCGGGAAACGTCCTGGCGAATCCGATCGGGAGTGCGTGAAGTATCCTTGAGCGGTTCCAGGTCAGTACACATATGGTTCATTAGCGTGAATCGAAACATGGCTCGATTGGTGCCGTCAGAAAAAAATGCCATTGAAGCGGTCCGGCTAGTCATGATTCCCGCGGTCGCGTTAGGTGTTAGCCCGGTTACACTGCTTTGAATAACTCCTTCGCTGGGACCCTGTAACACCGAGGGACTGGCGAGATTTCCGGTAGTCGGGCCGAGCGCTTCGAGCTCTTCGTAGTGATCATTATTGCTATTGGAATAGTTGCTGATACCGAGGTTGCCATTGCCTCGGTAAAGAATATCGCCGGAGAGCACTTGGCGAAAATCGATACCATCTCGAACCATACCGATCACCGTCGCGGTGTAATCGTTTAAGGGTGTGAAAACAGTCTGTTCTTCATTGGTCCAGGGCGCGGCGAAGTTCTTCAAGGTTACGTTGTAAAAGCCGCGTGCGCCTGCTGGATTGTTGCTGTTGTCGATCGCATAATCGGCGGCGCTTTTGCCGTTGGAATCACTCAGAAGCAAGGATTCCATTGCATCGATGGTTGCGTTACTGGCCGAACTGCCAGTCAGACGGTCGTGAATTCGTTTGGCCTGAGCTCGTTCAAGATCTCCTGCCACTACCGACTGAGAAGCCAGCAAACTCAGCGTGATCAACAGCAGCGGCATCTTTTGCACTATTCCTGTGTATCTACCCATTATCAATCTCCAACTTATTATCGCTGCTTGTGGGGGTTCCCCATCCTCTCTGGCTGACAATTAAAACTAGCACAGTGAGTTTTTAAAATTGGTTGAAGGTGGGGTAAATAATTCGCAACATTCCATCCCGCCGGCGACCAGATATTACGAATACTTTTTGAATGCTTGAACTATAGTTTAGTAGCTAGCCAATAATATTTTTCTGATCTTTAAAGTCTAAGACAGGAATAAAGGCCTGCCCTACCGTTGGTACCCATAAAAGGAGCAGTTCGTCGGAATTCCGCAGTGAGTTGGACAGATGTCGAGAATAATGTCTTATGAATAGCGTTTATTTATCGAGCTGGAACTATTGATCTAAACCCATGAAGCCTGCTACTAAAAAGCCCAGTCGCGCATTAAATCCATTGTTGCAATGGTCTGGACTCATGGTTCTGACCGTTTTAGTCATGATGCTAAGTGGTTGCGAGCCATCCGGTTCGGGAGAAGGGGTCGATCCAGGAATTGTTCAAATTCCACTTGCCTATATCAATCGCCCGATTCCGACCAATAACCAAGGCAATCCGATTCAAACAGACCTGCGTGAACCTTTGCTATTCAGCGAAGGGGGCGATGTTTTTCTGCGCAGCAATTCCACCGTCAGCGGTTCAACCATCAACATAACGGGTTCGGTCACCGGCGGAACCGGTGATGTCAAAGGTTTGAATACGTCATTTGACGGCAGCAAACTGATCTTCTCTTTGCGCTTGCTCGAGAGCGACAATGGCGAGCCAACCTGGAATATCTACGAATATGATATTGAACAGGCCACGCTCAAACCGATTATTTCTAATTTTATTATCGCAGATGAAGGCGACGACCTTTTCCCTGCTTACCTTGCAGATGGTCGTATCGTGTTTTCATCGAGCCGCCAGCGCCAATCCAGAGAAATGCTGGTCAATGAGCTCAAACCGGGGTTTTCAGCGCTCGACGAAGACCGTGATACGGTTGCGCTGGTGTTGCATGTGATGAATTCCGACGGAACCGATATTCACCAGATTTCGTTCAATCAGAGTCATGATTTACACCCTCAGATGTTGAGCAATAGTTTCGATGGGCAAATCGTATTTAGTCGTTGGGATAATGCTGGGCGTAATAGTGAAGTCAATCTCTACAAGATGAATCCTGACGGCAGTAAACTTGAGTTACTCTATGGCGCGCGCAGTCATGCTACCGGCACCGGCGGTGCCAGGGTGCAATTCACCGGTGTACGAGAAATGTTAAATGGCAATTTGATGATCGTGGCCAAGCCCTTTAGGGGGACTTTTGATGGCGGCAATATTCTGATCATCGATGCCGAGCGTTTCGTCGACATCGATAAGCCGATTTGGCCACAGGTCGGCTTATCGGGACCTGCGCAAACCGCTGCGACAGTCACCAATGCCACAACCGATGGCTCTATTTCGTTGGATGGTCGCTACAATTCAGCCTTTCCGTTGTGGGATGGCAGCGAGCGTATTCTGGTCAGTAAATCAAGCTGCCAGTTGCGTATCGAAGAAGAGTTTCACCCTTGCATTGAACCGTTTATATCCGATCCGGAGGCAGAAGAGGCTTCGCCGCCTTATACCATCTGGATTTACGATATGAATTTGGATACCGAGAAAGTGGTTGTCCTGGCAGAAACCGGCAGGATGATTACCGAAGCGATTTCATTGCCCGATCGGCCCTTGCCGAATATTATTTTCGATAAAGGCTCCGCTGAGCTAGACAGCGGCTGGCAATCAGAAAGTGTCGGTGTGGTCAATATCAAAAGTGTTTACGACATGGCCGACAACACATTTAGTGGTTGCTTTTTTAACCTTTGCACTAGCGCAAACAATATCAACTCGGTGCAGGATTTTGCTGACCCGCTCAATGCGACTGCAGCCCAACGACCGGCTCGGTTTGTTCGTTTCGTCAAGGCGGTGGGTATCCCCGACCCTGACGATCCCAATCTGGTTAATCCACCTGATCTTGCGAATGCTGCTTATGGCCCCACGCGTGATTATGGTATGCGAGAAATAGTCGGCTACGCCCCGGTCGAACCCGACGGCTCAGTCATGGTCAAGGTTCCCGCCGATGTGCCACTGGCGGTGGAGGTGCTGGATAGTGAGGGGCGTCGTATCGGTCCTCGGCATGCGAACTGGTTCCAGGTACAACCTGGCGATACGCTTAATTGTACTGGCTGCCACGATCTGTCCAACGGCGCTGCATCGGCCGAAGTCCATTCACGCGCCGATGGTCATGCGCCCTCGATTAACAGTGGGCTGCCGCTCACTTTGCTGTACGCCAACACTTTAATTCCGGGAACGACAACGCCAAATCCTTATTATGGTAATCAAGGTGAAACCATGGCCGAGATTCGGTTTGATCGCGTCAGCCTCACTATTCCGCCAGCAGTTCAGCCACAGTTGAGCACAGATTTAATCTATGCTGACTATTGGACTGATCCGGCGGTGCGCGCCCCGGACGCCAGTTATTCCTTTTTGTATGCCAATCTCGATTTACTGATTCCATCGCCACTCAATTCGGGATCTTTTTGCGTGCCCTGGTCTTTTAATTGTCGCGCAGTGATTAACTATCCGCAACAAATACATCCCCTTTGGCAACTCGATCGTGGTGTCGATGTCAGTGCCAACGGCATCGGCGATGACACCTGTATCGAATGCCATACCACCAGTGACGCGATGGGTAATGATCGCCTGGCCGCGGCGCAACTGGATTTAACCGACGGTGCCTCTGACCAAGAAGCCGACCAATTTAAATCCTATCGTGAATTGTTGTTCAATGATCAGGGGGAAACCCTAAATGCAGGTGGTCAGTTGATCGATATCGAAATTATGGTGCCGGATGGCAATGGCGGATTTGATCTGGTTCCCGATCCGGCTTTTGCGGTCAATCCATCAATGGATGAAAACGGCGCACGTAGTAGTTATTTTATCGAAAAAATGACTGAAACCGAGCTGGATGCTTCAGCTTCATTGTCGAGCGCTGCCAGCGACCCAACTTATGTCGATCATTCCTCTATGTTAAGCGGCGATGAACTAAGATTGATTGGTGAATGGCTGGATCTGGGAGCGCAAAATTTTAACAACCCATTCGACCCTGCCGCGCCACAAGACTAGGACGGCCATTTTGAGACTTCGAGCGGGAATTCTTGTACCCAGCTTATTCCTGTTGCTTGCGGCTATTGCTGGGCCCGGCATCGCACAGGAGCAACCTGAATCTGCTCCGGATGACACCGCTGCAGGTTCGCTGCGAGTTACCATAGCCGATGCTTTTATAGAATTGCATACCGGACCGGGATCGGCTTATCCGATCACTTATGTAATCGATCGCGACACCGAAGTCACGATTGTCAGAAGAGTTACCAGCTGGTTCAAAATTCAAACTGATAACGGCAAAAGTGGCTGGGCTAGTCGATCTCAAATGCAACAAACCTTGCTGCCCGATGGCAAAAGGTTTGAATTGACCGAGTTTAGTGAAGCAGATTTTGCGCGACGCAAATGGGTCTTGGGTATGACCGGTGGCGAGCTTGAGGCGTCGCCAATTTTCACTCTGTTTGGTGCCTATTCGTTCAGCGAAAACCTGGCAGCTGAACTACACTTGGGAAGATCAGTGGGGGATGTTTCCAGCAGTACTTTATTGAAAGCGAACCTGGTTATGCAACCTTTGCCTGATTTGAAGTATTCACCGTATATGACACTGGGTATCGGTCGAATACAAATTGACCCCAGTGCAACCTTGGTCTTACCCGGTAATGGAACCAACACATTTAGCCAGTTCGGACTTGGCCTTCAACGTTACATCAGCCATCGGTTTCTACTGCGCTTCGAAATCAATGAATACATCATCTTTTCTCCCAGTGATACCAGTGACAACAATGAGGAAGTAAGCGAGTGGAAAGTCGGTTTCGCAGTTTTTTTCTAGCTTTAATCTGGGTTTTGGCAGTACTGCCGGCAGGCAAACTGGCGGCTCAAGACGCTGACGAGGAAGTGGACCAGGGCAACCTGATTGAACCGCAAATCGAGCGGATTGAATTCGATGAGTCGCTGATCGATTCTGACGATTTTGAAATTACCGGTTATCTGGGTTTTTTGGCGGTAGAGAATTTTGAAACCGGTCCTGTTTTCGGGTTCAGACTAGGCTATCACGTTTCCGAAGATTTATTTTTGCAACTAGGTTATGGACGCGCAGATGCGGGTGAAACCAGCTTTGAAAAACTCAGCGGTGGTGCACCGCTTTTAACCGACGACGAACGCAAAATTGAGTATTACCTTTTCAGTTTGGGATTTAATCTTTTACCCGGTGAAGCATTTATCAGTGATTCGACTACTTTTAATAGTGTGTTTTATATATCCGGCGGTGCCGGTAGCACCCAATTCGCCGGCGATGATCGATTTACGATTTCGTATGCAGCGGGTTATCGAGTGCTCTATGGCGATGGTTTCAGTTTGGATATAGAAATGCGTGATCTGATATTTGAACAGGATTTATTTGGTTCAGAAGAAGTCACTCATAACCTCGAATTTACGCTTGGAATGAATTTTTTCTTTTAAGGAGATGGATATGGAAAAGCAGTTAAAAATATTACAGCAACTGATCTGGGTAGGCCTTATTTCGCTTATGAGCTTGAGCTACGTCCACGCGGCCTCGGTGAGCGGCCCCGCGCCGAATTTTACTTTAAAGTCTTTAGCCGGCAGCAACTTCAAACTCAGTGAAACCCGGGGAAAAGTCGTCTTGCTAAATTTTTGGGCATCATGGTGTGGCCCCTGTCGCAAAGAGATGCCGTTGCTGAACAATTTACACAATAAATACAAGTCGTTGGGTTTCACCGTACTAGGTGTGAACGTCGAACAAAAAACATCCAAGGCGCGCGATTTCATCAATAGTCGCCCGGTTGATTTTCCGATCCTGCTGGACAGTTCTAACAAGGTCAGCAAACTTTACAAGGTGGTTGCGATGCCCAGCACGGTGTTGATTGACCGTGATGGCAAGATGCGCTATTTGCACCAGGGGTATAAGCCCGGTGATGAAAAGGCATATCGCAAGATGATCAAGAAACTGATTCGAGAATAGTGCGGTGAAATTGATCATCAACGCGAGCACCGTGCTTATTTTATTGCTACTTGTAGGTTGTGCCACCGACCCCTGGGTGAAGCCCTATGAACGAGCCAATATTGCTGATCCGATCATGAGTTTCAACCGTGATTCGGTCTCGTCAAGTTATATCCATCATGTTTACGACGCTCGCGAAGGATCGCGTGGGGCCGGAGTTGTGTCGGGCGGAGGTTGTGGTTGCAACTGATGGATATGGTTGGAAATCGTATTTTTTTGTGATTGCTGCGAAAACTCCCGTGTCCGGTTCATCATCTATATCAATTAAACCATGGATGCGCGCACGAGACTGTTTAGCCTTTGTCGGACGCATCCGAATTACGACCCAGTTCTATTGTCCGAAGTTCATCAAGCCAGGTGAGAAAGATACGCAGGGTCTTGGCGCGGGCATACCAGCACCCGCAATTACAACCAGAGCTTTATTTCTTGGCATGCTGTTGCTGTTTGCCCAGACGAGCCGCGCGGCGGTCTTACCCGACGAACGGGGAGATATTCTTTATCACAGCTACGACGGTGGCGGCGTGACCATCGATGGTCCTTCGCTGTTGGTTCGCAAGAATGTCGGCGATAGCACTTCTGTTGGATACAATCATTATATCGACAACGTCACCAGTGCATCCATCGACGTGGTGGTAAGCGCCAGCGAATATACCGAGAAACGCACCGAGAATTCGGTCTCGGTGGATTATCTAAATCAAAAATCAATCATGAGTTTGAGTTACACCAATAGCGTCGAGAGTGATTTTGACGCCAACACGGTAAGTCTGGGTGTCTCCCAGGACATGTTTGGCGATTTGACTAACCTCAGCCTAGGATTTAGCTACGGCGACAACTCGATTGGCCAAAATGGCAATAGTAGCTTCAGCGAAGCGGCTGAAGTGCGCAGCTATCGGGCATCGCTGAGCCAGATTTTCACCAAAGATTTGATTGTAGTCTTTGCCTTTGAAAACATTACCGACCAGGGGTATTTGAATAATCCATACCGATCCGTGCGTTATTGTGACACGCCGGTTTGTACTGCTTACAGTTTCCAATCGGAGGTCTATCCTGAGTCTCGCACCAGCAACGCTTTTGCAGTACGCGCCAATTACTTTCTTGAACACCGTGCGGCATTGCATACTGGCGTGCGATTCTTTTCCGATAATTGGGGGATCAATTCGACTACCCTGGAATTGGGTTACACCGTGCCGGTTGAAGATGACTGGATTTTCGAACTCCGTTTTCGCTATTACGACCAAACCAGCGCGGAGTTTTTTAGTGATCTTTTCTCCCGCGTGGACGAGCAGAATTTTCTCGCGCGTGACAAAGAAATGAGTGCCTTCGATAGTTTTACCCTCGGTGTGGGGGCTAGCCACGAGCTGGACAACTCGGCATGGCAATCGATCAAGCGCGCCAGTTTGAATTTCAACCTCGACTACCTTTACTTTGATTATCACCAGTTTAGAGATTTAACCGCGCCGGGCAGTCCCGGCAACGAACCCCTTTATTCGTTTGATGCGATGGTCATTCGCGCCTTTGCATCGATCTGGTTTTAAGCTCTAGAATTCAGCCGTAGGATGAGGATTCTTACAGCTGGCGCTCACTGTCATCTTCACCCTGATACAGGGTATCAAAGTTGTGGTTGGCAAAATCTTGGTTGGCAATCGCCTGCAAATATTCGACCGAATCAGGCGAAAGATACTCGGCGATTAGAGTGCCGAAGAGGCCGGCCACCAGCGATGATTGATTTTCGCGCGCGACCTCTGGCCTTGATCGCATTCGAATCAGGGTAAAGATCAGTATCAGGATGAGTATGGCCCAAAACTTTATAGCGTAGCCTGCCCCTTATATCCAGTGTCTCAATAATGGACCGAGAGCCTAAGGCGTTATTCCAAGGGCTTCAAATCGCCGAGCATGGTGGGGATCAATTCAGCCACAGTGGGATGGATATGCATCGCCCGTTGGATAGTCGTATACGGCGCACCCGCATACATGATGTCAATGATCGAATGAATGATCTCGTCGCCGCCGATGCCTAGCAGTGCTGCCCCGAGGATCTTCTTCGTCTCTGCGTCGACCAGAATCTTCATGAAACCCTGAGTTTCGCTGCGCTCACGCGCGCGCCCTACCCGCGTCATCATCATTTTTCCGACCAAAGCCTTGCGCCCCGAGGCACGAACTTCGCGCTCGGTCATGCCGACTCGCCCAAGCGGTGGGTCGATATAAAGTCCATAAGCGGTGATGCGATCGCTCACCGCGCGCGGATCATTATCGAACAGATTGGCGGCTACAATTTCATAGTCATTGTAAGAGGTGTGAGTGAACGCTCCGCGCCCGTTGACATCTCCGGTTGCCCAAACGTTTGAGACATTGGTTCGAAGCTGATCATCGACCACAATAAACCCACGCTCATCGGTCTCAATTCCCGCTTTATCCAAGCCAAGATCATGCGTATTGGGTATTCGGCCTACAGCCATTAACAAGTGACTGCCCACCACCTCGGGGGCGCCGGAGCCACACTCCACTTGAATTGCGATCCCCTGCTCATGTTTTCTCAAGGTCATACACTCTGCCTGGAGTCGGACTTCCACCCCCTCATTCTCCACGATTTCTCTAACGGCCTCCGACACCTCATCGTCGTCACG
>RCNB010002379.1_pt1 | contig 19301 bp, 14 predicted proteins | sample 2041321 | NCBI WGS metagenome assembly RCNB01 (sample SAMN09708232, study PRJNA481090) | Marine sediment metagenome, whole genome shotgun sequencing project. | reverse complement strand
AATCCCTCCTACATACCATCTGCAAATAGACTAATTTTGTAGCGTGCAAAACCAATCCAAATCCTCACAGTTCGAATTCGTAGCCTTAATGGCCGCCTTAATGTCGGTAGTTGCACTTGCAATTGACGCCTTATTGCCAGCTTTGGATATTATCGGTATCGCTATTGGAACCGAAAATACCGTCGATAACCAGCTGCTTATCACTATGATGTTCCTAGGGCTCGGAATTGGTCCCTTGTTTTTTGGGCCGATTTCAGACGCTACAGGAAGAAAACCGGTGGTCTATGTCGGATTTGCAATCTTCCTCGCAGCAAGTGTACTCTGCGTCTATGCCGAAAGCCTCGAGGTTATGATCATAGGACGGATCCTTCAAGGAATCGGACTTTCAGCGCCCAGAACCATTGCTATAGCCATTATACGAGATATGTTCAGTGGTGACTATATGGCGCGAATTATGTCGTTCGTAACCGTAGTCTTTCTCCTGGTGCCTATCGTGGCCCCCGCAATGGGGAAGTTAATTCTGGATTCTTATAGCTGGCAGGGAATTTTCTATGTGCAAGTAGTTATCAGTCTTATTGTGGGTATCTGGTTTTGGAAACGCCAACCAGAAACGCTTACAGTCGAAAAACGCGTCGGATTCTCAAATCGGGTGTTTATCGACGGATTTAAAGAGGTTGTTAGTCAGAAAGCAACGATGGGATATACTGCTATTTCTGGCTTTGTAGCAGGTTCTTTCTTTGTGTATCTAAGCAGTTCACAGCAAATATTTCAAGAGCAATACCATCTCAAAGAGGAGTTTCCGTACATCTTTGCAGGTCTAGCGATCGCTATAGGAACAGCCATCTTCCTAAATGGTACCCTTGTTATAAAATACGGGATGGAAAAATTAATAACCACTTCCCTCCTAGGCTTTTTTGGTGTTTCCCTCCTTTATATCATCCTGTTTCATAGCAGTGCAAATCCGTCACTCGCTGTTCTCCTAGTCTTCTTCTCCTTACAATTTTTTGCAATAGGTTTTCTCTTCGGAAACCTTCGAGCTTTGGCTATGGAGCCTGTGGGACATATCGCGGGAGTCGCAGCGGCAATAACCGGATTCATTTCCACGCTGATGGCAGTACCATTAAGTATATACATTGGACGCTTTGTTTCGACCACAGCATTGCCTCTGTTTGTTGGCTTCTTAATATGTTCGGTGCTTTCTATCGGAATCCTATACTATGTGAAGCGCAGCAGGTAGTTACAACCTCAGAAAAACAAAATAGCTGTTATCCAATTTGAAACAACCCGTGAGTCATTCAAATTAAAAAACAGCTATCTACCTTGTTTAGGTATTTACTATCCTAGGTATTCAGAGAAAAAATCCATCATTTCTTCCTTTAAATCATAATGCATCTTGATATAGGTACGCATATCTGCACTAAGGCTTTCATCTGAATTTTCATTTCGAATTTGAGACTTGCAACGGTGTTTTAATTTTGAGATCGCTGCCTTCTCAATCATGATTCTGTTTTGGAAGTTATCCAGACTCTTATCTGCACCCTGCCCTAGGCCTTTAGCTACAGTCTCTTCCAGTTTATCCTGAAAGGTATCCATTTCATCATAATGGAATCGTAATTCTCTTCTCCAAGTTTCTAAGTTAAACTTTAAATCACTTAAGCTCATTACTCTTTCTTGCATAGTATAATTGGTTTTAGTTTGTAAATCTCAATTTGCATCTCACAAAGTGCGGCTGCATTGGTTGACTACAAGTTACATTATTATTCTGAAAAATTCTATGTTTTTAGTCAGGTTTTGAAGATTTTTTTACCGCTTATCAGCACTTTAATAGATGTTCTAGAGACTCTTGATTTCACTTTTTTTCATCATATTAACTAGACAATTTCCTTCAAGTAAACCGTTTCCTACAAAAATCAGCCTAAATTCAACAAGTATATTTTAACAAAATCGTGTATTTCATCCGATAAAGCTGCGTATCACCCGATTTATTAAAATAATCATGAGATATTTCGCACAATATAAAAATAATGTACATTGAACCCAATTCCAAAGGTGGAAGAATGAGCTTAACCTAAATTAATTAATTATGCTATTAATTGCACCCAGCAAAAAAACTAAGATTACTCTTATATGTATTCTTGCGATCTTCGGTTTTTCATTTCAAGCATTTAGTCAGTGTCCAACAATTATTAATCCCAATCCAGTTATATGTGATGCAAGTGGATTAACCATTTCTGATCTTGATGCTTTTGCCAATGATTTGGGTAACGGAATTTCTTGGTGGGATTCTGCTACCGGTGGTTTCCAATATGTGGATACACAACTAATATCACAAGACACTTATTATGCGGATGATGACATAGGAAGTTGTGCCCTAAGATCTCCGGTCACTATTGACCTTATAGTAGATCCAAGAAACCAGAATCTGGACGGAATTTTCTGTGACATCGAACTTGCGACGGTACAAACCTATATAGATGAAGTACTAATTCCAATAGTCCCCATTGGCGGAACGGTTTTGGTTTATACCGATTTTGTACTCACTACCCTTGCAAATCCTGCTACCGTGTTAGTTGGCGCAACAAATTATTATATAGTATTTGTAGATAATGGTGGTTGCACAAGTCAGATCGAATTTGGGAGTACTGCAGTTTTTCCATCTGCAGTGGCCCCAACCCCTCCTCCTATTCAAACTTTTTGTACCACTAATACACCTACAATTGGAGACTTAAACGCCGGAACAACTAGCGGGGTGTGTTGGTATGATAACATTGATTTTAATGGCAATCCTATTCCTCCAGCCCTATTGCTTTCAACGCCTCTTGTAGACGGAAACACATACTATGTGCAGGTAAATGACCTATTTTGTCCGAGCCTAGCTGTTGCTGTATTGGTTCAAATTGATCTGCCAGTAGATGCAGGAACTTCGGCTGTATTAAATTATTGTGAGGATGCTATCCCTGCAACCGATTTCAATTTGTTTGATGAACTTACAGGAATGCCATCAACAACGGGAACCTGGACTGGTCCCTTACCGACTTCAAATGGTCATTTAGGAACTGTTAATATAAGTACACTAGCTATTGGCACCCATGTATTTACATATCTGATAACATCTACCAGTGCTTGTCCGGATAGTAGTAGTACGGTAACAATTGTTATTCATGAAGAATTATCACCCGGCTTGCCTGTAATTCCGATATCTTTTTGTGTGTCGGATCTTCCAACGGCATTTGATCTATTTACATTACTCACAAATGAAGACCCCAATGGTATTTGGACTGATGGTGGTGGCAATGTGGTTATAAACCCTATCGACCTTACAGGTTTCCCACCCGGAACATACGATTTTACCTATACACAGAACGGTGGTGCAAACCCATGTACCGATCTGTCTGCAACTGTTCAAATCATTATTTTAGAAGATCCTAATCCCGGTGTTGCAATTAATGCACAATTCTGTGAAAATGATTTAGCGGTTAACTCCCCTTTCGATTTGTTTAGCGCTTTAGACGGTTCTCAAGATAATAACTTAGGTGTCTGGACAGATAGCAACGGAATTGTTGTTGTTAATCCAATCGATATTACTGGATTTACCATCGCCGGTGGTCCATATACGTTTACATATACTATTAACAATGGAGCTTGTGAGGCTTCAGTAGTCGTTACAATCACCGTTCTGCCTTCTCCAGATTCAGGAGTCGCCTTAGCACCGGTCAGTTTTTGTGAAGATGATGTTGCCGCAATTTCTCCTTTCGACTTATTTGACTTACTAGACGGTTCTCAAGATCTAAATGGAACTTGGTATGTTGGTACAGATACTACTGGACCTGTTGCAATCAATCCAGTGGATCTAACAATTTTAGGAACCGGAGTTTTTAACTATACGTATTCTGTACCGAACATAGGATCTTGTTCCGATGCCCCGGTAACAGTACAAATTACTATTAATCCTAACCCCAACCCAGGAGTAGCAATAAATGCTACCTTCTGTGAAAATGACTTAGTCGCCAACTCCCCCTTCGACCTATTTGATGCCCTTGACGGCTCTCAGGATAATAACCTGGGCGTATGGACGGATGGAAATGGAATTGTGGTGAGCAATCCAATAGACATCACCGGTTTTACAATTGCCGGTAGCCCTTATACATTTATATATACGATTAATGATGGTGTTTGTGATGCTTCGGAAACTGTTACAATTACAATTGTACCAGCACCCGATACAGGTGTTGCTCTTACTCCCATCGAATTTTGTGAAGATGATGTCCCAGCAAATTCTCCTTTTGACTTATTTGGTTTATTAGACGGATCGCAAGATCCAAATGGAACCTGGTATGTTGGTACAGATACTACAGGTCCTGTGGCTATCAATCCAGTTGATCTAACAGTCTTAGGTTTAGGAGTTTTTAATTATACCTATTCATTACCCGACATTGGAACTTGTTCTGATGCTCCGGTAACCGTTCAGATAACCATTAACCCGATGCCTAATTCAGGAACGGCTACTCCTTTTATAGTCTGTGTAGATGATTTAGCAGCGAATTCGCCTCTAGATTTATTCGGACAACTTGTCGGAAACGAACCAGGGGGAACCTGGTCTGATGACGATGCTACTGGTGCGTTGACAGGAAATAACGTGGATCTAACTTTATTAACGGTTGGAGTCTATAATTTCACCTATAGTATTACTAATCCTGAAGGATGTACGAGTACATCAACGGTGGTAATTACTATTCAAGACGTGGCTAACGCCGGAATCGCAACGAACGCTTCCTACTGTTTAATAGACGTCCCTGCGAATCCTTCAATTGACTTATTTACATTGGTAACTGGAAATGATACCGGTGGAACCTGGACCGACGATAATGCAACTGGCGCTCTCGCTGGTAGTATTGTAGATATTACAATTCTTGGAGTAGGAAGTTACAATTTTACATATACTGTAACTGGTGTAGGTACTTGTGCCGATGATTCAGTAACTGTTACAATAACAATAAATGATACCTCTGCACCAACTGCACCTGCAAATCAGGATTTCTGTGATTCAGCAGTTGTAAATGATTTGACCGCAACGGGTATAAATATACAGTGGTATGCCGATTTAACTTCTACTACTCCTTTAGATGGTGCTACCCCATTAATAGACGGAGAAAACTATTTTGCAACGCAAACAACTATTGTCACTGGATGTGAGTCCTCTTCACGTGTTGAAGTGATAGTACATATTTTTGACTCTCCTAATTCAGGTACGGCAACTGGACCATTAGCGGTTTGTTCAAACAATACTACGGTAAATCTTAATGATGGTTTAGACGGTTCTCAGAATACAACGGGAATATGGCAAGATACAGACGGAACAGGAGCTTTAACAGCTAATATTTTTGATGCTTCCCAAGTGACCGCAGGAACGTATACTTTTACTTATTTCGTAATGGGTACTCCTCCTTGTGGAGATGCAAGCACCGTAATCACGGTGACGGTTGAAAACCCTCTTTCTGCAGGAAATGATGCTACTCTAGATATTTGTAGTGACAATGGTCCTGTTGATTTATTCACATTAATAGGCAATGCCGACCTAGGTGGAACCTGGTCCCCTGCTCTTAGTAGTGGAACATCAATATTTGACCCTCTTTTAGACAATGATGGAACATATACTTATTCAATTTCCAATTCTTGTGGTTCTGAAAGTAGTGATGTTGTGATTTCAGTCACAGCAGCACCAAATGCCGGAACCAATGTAGCGATTTCAATATGTGAGATTGATGACCCAATTGATTTATTTACGCTTCTAGGCGGTAATCCAGATACTAATGGTACTTGGTCCCCACCACTTATTAGTGGGACAGGAGTCTTTGATCCTGCACTAGACAATTCGGGTGTATATACCTATACGGTGAATCCTAGCGGTCCTTGTATTGGAAGTGGTTCGGCACAGGCTAGTGTAACAGTTAACGATACCCCACCACCGGTAATCGTTATGGCAGCAATTGCTTTTTGTGCTACTTCCGAACCAACAGTAGCGGATTTAAACACTACGGTCACGGGTAATTCAATTAATTGGTATGAAGAACTAGATTCAACAACACCACTAGCTTCAACTACCGCTTTAATTGATGGCGAAGATTACTATGCCAGTCAGACAGATACGGCAAACTGTGAGTCTTCAGAACGAGTAGAAGTAACAGTAACGATCAATGATTCGCCAACGCCTACACTGGATACAGATGGCTCGATATTTTGTATTAATGACAATCCGACTTTAGCAACGATTTCAGAAAATATTATAGAATTCGGAAATGAGGAGTTTGTTATCCTTTGGTATGCTTCGGAAGACGGAGATGATCAATTATCGGATGACACAGCTTTAATTGATGGTGAGACTTATTATGCAGCTTTACTGAATACCGCCACCTCTTGTGAAAGTAGTACCCGATTGCCGGTAACGGTTGATCTCTCGGGATGCCCCGCAATTGAGATTCCGGATGGCTTCTCCCCCAATGAAGATGGTAGAAACGACACTTTTGGTATTGACAATTTAGATTTCCTATATCCAAGATTTGAAATGGAGATATACAATCGATACGGTAATCTAGTGTATAAAGGAAACACGAATACACCGAGATTTGACGGAACTTCCAATCAATCAGGATTGGTAAGTCAAGGTAACTTGCCTGTTGGCGTTTACTTCTACATTCTTAATTTGAATGACGACATTACATCGCCTTTTAGCGGAAGACTATACCTAAGCAGATAAGTTATTTTCAAGAAACAAAGTATACAAAAGATGAAACAATTTAATATATACAGTAGAACGATTATAACGATAAGCATAGTGCTTTGCACGCTAAATGGTTATAGTCAGCAAGATCCACAGTTTACACAATATATGTATAATATGAGTGTGATAAATCCAGGATATGCAACCAGCGAAATTGGAATAGTAAACCTTGGAGGTTTATATAGGACACAATGGGTTGGATTAGAAGGAGCCCCGAAAACAGGAACCTTCTTTGCCCACACTCCTCTTAGCGAACGCATCGAGGCCGGTATTTCCTTTACAAATGACAACATTGGTGATGTCGTGACGGAGAACAACATCTTTGCAGATTTCGCTTATGTCCTCAAAGTTTCGGAAAAAAGTAATTTATCGCTTGGTATTAAAGCCGGATTCACCCTTTTTAATGCAAATTTCAACAACTTCGTACTTCAACAAGGTACTGTTGGTGAAGATCTTGCTTTTAATGATAATATTAATAAAGCCTTTCCAAATATTGGTGCCGGCGCTTTCTTTTATACAGAACGATTTTATGCCGGCCTCTCTGCCCCCAATTTATTGACTACAACGCATTTGGAGAATGAAAATGGCATTAAATCTACTGGTACTCAGGACATTCACTTTTTCTTAACCAGTGGATATGTATTTGATATTAGTGATGACGTAAAATTAAAACCTGCTTTTATGGTGAAAGGTGTTAAAGGTGCGCCATTCTCAATGGATTTAACTGCTAATGTCCTTCTTTACGATAAAGTTGAAGCTGGAATTGCATACCGTTTGGACGATTCATTTTCCGGACTGGTCAACTTTAGAGTTACACCACAACTTAGGGTGGGTTATGCGTATGATATGACAACCAGTAACCTGAGTAATTACAGCTCTGGCTCACATGAAATAATGTTGCTATTTGATTTAGATTTATTCAATTTACAACGTGGTTATGATAGATCACCTAGATTCTTTTAAAATATGAAACTGATGAAAAAATATATACTAGTATTTGCAGTTTTTAGCTTGACTGGAAACGCCTTATTTTCCCAGCAAAATAAAGGTCTTAAAAAAGCTAATCGGCTTTATGAGTTGCGCTCATATGCTCCTGCTATAGAAGGTTTCGAAGCTGGAGAACGTTCTTCGGAAAATCTCGAAAAATTAGGGAACTGTTATTACTATACCGGAAATATGAAAAAAGCGGCAAGTACCTACGGTGAGCTTAATGACATCAACGCTATAGAACCGAATGATGAAGTATTGTTTCGTTACGGACAAGCGTTAAAAGGTGTTAAAAATTACGAGGCAGCCGATGAAGTACTAGCTATCTACTTCGGAATACCACATAATTCTTTTGCCTTTATGGAGGAAGTTAGAAAAAACACACCACATCTTTTTGAGATTGAAGCTTTAGAAAATTCGGCAGGACGTCATGATTTTGGTTTGTCTTACTTCGGAAAGGATCAGGTAACATTCGCATCTACTCGTAATAACGACAACCCGACCTATCTATGGAACAACCTTCCTTATTTAAACTTATACAAAGCTAAATTGAATGAAAAGAATCAACTTATTGAGGTTCTTCCTTTTTCGGAAGAGATAAACACCAAATCTCATGAGAGTAACGCTACTTTCAGTCGCGACGGAAAGACGATGTACTTCAACCGTACCAGTAAGAAACGTCTTAAAAACGGTGATGAAAGGGTGGCAAACATTAAGATATACAAGGCTGAATTGATAGACGAAACTTGGACCAATGTAAAAGCACTGGCTTTTACAAGCGATTTATATAATACGGAGCATCCTAGTTTAAGCAAAGATGGCAATACCCTATATTTTGCAAGTGATATGCCCGGTAGCCTGGGAAGTTTTGATATTTACAAAGTAGATATTTTAGAAGATGGTTCAACAGGAATTCCTATTGGTTTGGGGTCATTAATAAATACTTCAGAGCGAGAACAATTTCCTTTTATAAGTGATATCAACACCCTGTATTTTTCATCTAACGGTCATCAAGGTTATGGAGGTTTGGATGTTTTCAGAAGTAATGATATTAATGGAACATTTTCTAATCCTGTGAATTTAGGCGAACCCATTAATGGGTCGATGGATGACTTTGGTTATATCATCAAGGAAAATGATAACAAAGGTTATGTGAGTTCAAATAGATCAGGAGAAGATCAACTATTTGTCTTTTCAAGAGCTGAGAACCAGTTAACTAAATATTTGGTTGAGGGACTGGTTATAGATAAAAATACTGAAGAATTACTTCCGGGTTCACTCGTCACCTTATTTGATGAGAACAAAAAAGTAATTCAGGACACTATTGTCAAAAAAGACGCCTATTATCTGTTCAAAATTGAACCAAATAAGAAGTATACCGTTCGTGGAACTCGAAAACTTTATATCCCTCAGGATGTAGATTTCTCAACGGATAAAGAAGGTAATGTACGTCACAATATCTACTTAAACCTAGAATCTTATACCGACGCGGAAGACCGTATTTCTAAGAACAAAAAAGGAGTTACCCAAGTAGATCTTGAAAAGATATATTTTGATTACGACTTGTGGAATATTCGCGAAGATGCATCAGTAATTCTGAATACATTAGTGAATCTGATGAAAAAATATCCTGAAATGGAAATAGAGGTTGCATCACATACAGACGCCCGTGGTTCTAACGATTACAACTTGGTATTATCCAAGAAACGAGCGGCTTCTACTATGGAATATATTATTAGTCAGGGAATTGATGAAAATAGACTACGCAGTATTGGTTACGGTGAAGAACAGCCTTTAAATCGATGCATAAATGAAAGTATTTGTGATGAAGATGAATATGACATTAACCGTCGTTCTGAATTCACACTTATAAACTAATTAGAATCCCCGCTTCATTTCGTTGCCATTTAAGAAAGATGATACTTTTTTATTTCGCTTTCAAAATGAAGACGGGGATTTTTTATAAAAAATAAGTAACTTAGTCAGCATAGTGTACTAAAACTCTCTTAGTACGGTATGTAATTTGCATACTGTCTTTCAGACTATTGAAAAGCACATGTTTTTATATAGTTACTTATTATGAAAAAAAGACTCTTCCTATTCTTGATTGTTTGCACGCAAATAATCATTGCTCAAAATATTGTTGTAAACGAAGATAAAGCGACTGTCGATTTCCTCTTTCTTGATGATGATGTAGACGGAACACTATCTGATTTCAAATTTACGGGGAACCTCGATTTCAATGCGCTTGAAACCTCTACTCTTTCGGGAACTGTAGCTACGGAAACGATCGATACAGACAATTGGCTTCGAAACAGACACCTTCGGAATAAATACTTCAAGTCGGATGATTTCCCATTACTGAAATTCAAAAGCGATAGCATTGTAGCTGAAGGTGACGCGTTCATAGTGAACGGGGTGCTCACCATAAAAGGTATTTCCAAAGCTGCAAATTTCAGATTTAGTAAAACTTCAAATCTTCTCACAGGAAAAGCATCTATAAATGCTTCCGACTTTGATATAAACATCCACGATGAAGCCTCTAGGAATAAGCTAACGATATCAATATCCCTACCCTATTCTAACTAAAGTAGTCATAGCTTATATTTGATAAATACTAGAATTTCCTAGACTTCTGCTATGTTATTTTCCTTAATTACTTTCTGCTGAGTATTTGCTGGTACAGGTTCAAACGATGAAAAAGAGGCACTAAACGAAGCTCTCCCCTGAGTTAAAGACCTTAAATCGGTCGAAAATCCGTACAATTCCGCCTGAGGCGTTACACATTTCAGAATCTGATATTGCTCATTACTTTCGATACCTCTAATCTGAGATCGCCGCGATTGTAAATCCGTCATAACACTACCTACCATTTCTTCAGGCACTTTAACAACTAATTCTAAAACCGGCTCTAAAAGCTTCGGTTTCGAATTCAAGAATGCTTCCTTAAACGCATGTGCGCCGGCAATCTTAAAGGAGATATCATTAGAATCTACAGAATGCATTTTTCCATCATAAACCATAACACGTATATCGCGAACATATGACTTGGTGAGAGGCCCTTCTTCCATAACTTCTAGGATTCCTTTCATAACGGCTGGGAGGTATCTTAAATCTATACTTCCACCAACAATACAATTATAGAACATCAACTTTCCACCCCAAGGAAGATCAACTTCTTCTCTCCCTCGAATATTAAAACCAGTTGGCTCTTCCATTCCCTCATGCCAAGGTTCGATTTTCATATGTACTTCTCCAAACTGCCCAGATCCGCCAGATTGCTTTTTATGCTTATAACTTGCTGACGTGGAGCGTACAATGGTTTCACGATATGCGATTTTTGGTCTTTCATAGGCAGCTTCAACCCCATAAATATGGGATAGCGTCCAGGTTATTGTTGCTAAATGAAGTTCCCCCTGACACCCTAGAATCATTTGCTTAAGTTCCTTCGAATAGCCTACTTGAACACTGGGGTCTTGGCTCATAATTTTCTTAAGAGCATCATTTAGTTTTTCTTCATCCTTCTTATTTTCAGCAAAAACCGATCTTCTAATTCTTGGCTGCGGAAATTCAATAGGCTTAATAGTTATTGGATGACCAACGGCGTGCAAGGTATCATTTGTCTCTGTATGCTTCAATTTTAACGTGGCACCAATATCTCCAACTGATAATTTCGTAACAGGTTCCCTGTTTTTACCATCCATGGTTTAAAGACTCTACCTCTTCGTTTCGCGAGTTCTCAAGTTTATCATTGAGATTTAGTTCCCCCGATTTCACTTTGAAAAAGGAAATCTGTCCGAGGTTTGGTTGATATACTGTTTTAAAGACGAACAAGACTGTAGGAGCGTCTTTGGTTCTATTTACAGTAGTTCCTTCTACAGATTGCTCTTCTGTCAATTCGGATGCAGCAGGAGCCACATTATCAATAAAGCCCATAAGCCTTCCTGTTCCCATATCATTAAGGGCGGAGACACAGAACACTGGAAATAGCTCATGATTGAGCATACCTGCTTTTATCCCCTGTCTCATCTCATCTTCGTTCAACGTACCCTTGTCGAAATACAATTCCATAAGCCCCTCATCATTCTCGGCAGCTTTTTCTACGAGTTCATTGTGCAAAGCATCTGCAATTTCCTTTTGATCTTCCGGAATATCTAATTTTTCAGGCTTGCCGCCATTAGGAGAGAATTTATAAAGTTTCATTTTTAATACATCTAAGATGCATTGTGCTCCGTCAATCACCAACGGATACTGAACCTTGACTGCGCTATTTCCAACCAGTGACTTGATGCTATTATAACTTTTTTCAAAGTTTGCATTTATATGATCAATCTGATTTATAACGAATAAGGTTGGTTTGCGATATTTATCAATATAACCCCAGATAATTTCAGTACCTACTTCCACTCCATGTTGCCCGTTAATTACGGTAACAATAGAATCGGCTACACGAATAGATGAAATTATTTCACCTAAAAAATCATCGAGTCCCGGAGTATCGATGATATTGATCTTATAATTACGCCATTCGGTATGTAAAGGAGTGGCAAATACTGAAGTTCCCCGTTCCTGCTCAATCTCGTGATGATCAGAAACGGTGTTCTTCTGCTCCACCGATCCTCGTCTGTTTAGTAAGCCGGCTTCGAAGAGCATCGTTTCGGCTAGTGTTGTTTTGCCACTACCGTGAGCCCCCACAAAGTCAACATTTTTAATGTGTTTGTCGTCGTATATTTTCATGGTTAATTGTTTAAATTGAAATAATTAATACAACTTAAAGGTACGAATTGATTCGTAAAAAACTAATCATTTAGGATGCTAAATTTCTAAGCTACGGGATGTTTTAATAGCATATGATATAAATCATATGCGCTTGTCAGAATTCTCTGATATGAATATAAAACCTCTTAAATTATTTATAAATAAATACTAATTTTTTGCATCTTCATCTAACTGTTCGTATCTTTAGACTACTTCTAAATAAAACTATATGAACGTAAATTTTGAGTATCACAATGTAAGTGCAAGTGACAGGTTAGAAATCCTTGCTGGTCAAAAACTATCCAAATTGGAACAGAAATATGATTTTATTATAAGTTCCGATGTATATTTCAAAAAAGAAAACAAAAGCGGTAACGACGATGGGAAAGTATGTAAAGTACGGGTTAGTACTCCGGGACCTTCATTGTTTGCCGAGGCTTCAACGCGTGATTTTGAATCATCAATTGCTGGAGTAATGGACAACCTTAAGAAGCAACTGCAAAAGAGAAAGGATAAAATGCAAACGCATTAATTTAGATCCGACTGGATTCTCTTTCTACAAGAGATGATTTTACGACTTTTGATTCAATTTTAATTTCATCTTGATTCCGTATGGAGTCAATTAATAAGGCGGCAGCTAATGCCCCCATTTCCTCTGCATGTTGATCCACAGAAGATACCGAAGGATAAAACTCCTTGGATATTTGACCGTTTGAAAATCCGATGACCTTAAAATCTTTAGGAATAGCTATTTTCAATTGCTTAGCCATCTTTATGGCCTTAACTGATAACAACTCATCAATAGTTAATACGGCATCTAATGAATGATCATTTAGTATTTTCGTGATAGTGTCTTCGGCATGCTCCACATCATCAAAACTAAAGATATTAGCCTCATTGAATAAGTCATGATCCTGCATAGCTTTCTTATACCCTCTAACCCGCTCCTGCATAACACTTAAACCCTCATGCGCGCTGAACAAAGCTATCGATTTACAACCCTTGGAAATGAGATGATTGGTGGCGTTTTGAGCTGCCTCCAAATCGTCAGAGACTACACTTGCGCACTGTAAAGCTTCAATGGTTCTGTCGAATGTAATAACAGGAATATTAGAATCTATCAGCTCTTTAATATGACCATTATTTTTCGTTTGTTGAGTTTCCTCAGACGGGCAAATTAATAGCCCATCAACGCGACCATTTGTAAGCGTTGTTACATTTTCAACTTCTATTTCTAGGGATTCATGAGAGATACAGGTAATTACCTTATAACCACGATTTCGGGCTTCTTTTTCAATCCCATACAGCACCTTAACAAAAAAATAATTTAAGATATCAGGGACAACAACCCCTATTGTTTTAGTTGTTCGATCTTTTAGACTCTTGGCAATAAAGTTTGGGCGATAATTATAGAGAGCAGCAACTTCTTTTACTTTGGCTTTTGTTTTGTCGCCAATTTCATGACTATCATTTAAGGCCTTAGATACAGTTGATATTGAGACATTTAGAATATCTGCTAATTCTTTTATAGTAATATTCCTTTTCCCCATATTAACTAAGCTTATAATAACCACACTTTAGATAGGCGCCTTCAGGAAAACTGATTGGGTGATCTATATCATGGCCAGTTGTTAAATGTACCGAAAACTTCCTCAATTGATTCGTCAAAGCAACTTTATTGATCTCAAAAAAGGTTTCCGAAGAAATCCGTGACGAGCAAGATGCTAACACCAACATCCCTCCTTTTCTACAAAGCTGCTCGCCTAATATCGCTAGCTGGGTATATTTTTTCTTGGCTACTTCTATCTCCTTTAAATTTTTGGCGAAACTCGGGGGATCAATCACTACAATATCGAACTTCCTCTTCTCTTTTATTAATTTGTTCATTTCCTCAAAGGCATCACCGGCTATCGTTTTATGTAATCCATCATAGGCATTGAGCTTACCATTGTAAAGAGCAACCTCCAAAGCCTGCTTACTTATATCCAAACTCGTTACTTCTTTGGCTCCTTTCGCAAGTGCGTGAACCGAAAAGCCACCAGCATAGGAAAACACATCTAGAACTTCCTTCCCTTCGGAAAGATCTCCTACTAGTTTTCTATTCGCTCTATGATCTAAAAAATACCCTGTTTTATGACCTTTTATTACATTGGCTGAAAAATGAACCCCATGTTCAATAAATTCAACAACTTCATTTGTCAATTCACCAAACAGAATATCGCCATCTTTTAGGATGCATTTTTTACTTGTTTGTAATTTTCTACTTAACCTGATTATTGAGCAGTTACATCCTGAAACTTCAATTAAAACTTTAAGTATAGTATCAAGGTATGGCAACCAAATTTCTGAGTACAACTTCACGACCAGCACTTGGTCATAGACATCTGCTATAAAGCCTGGAAATCCGTCGTTTTCTCCGAAAAGTAAGCGGTAGCTATTGGTATTAGTTTCAAATAATTCAATACGATGTGTATAGGCAGTATGTATTCTTTCTGAAAAAAAGTCAGAATCAATGCTAGCTCCTCCTCCGCTATGCAGCATTTTTATTCTAATTGGAGAGTCTGGGTCATAAAGCCCAACCCCAATTACCTTATTTTTAGTGTGACTAAATATAATAGCGATATCTCCTGATGTCCCTTCAACGTTAATCTTTTCGATGCTTTCGCTAAAAATCCAAGGATGTCCGCTACGCACCGAGCGTTCTCCTGTAACACTCAACTTAACAGCTAACCGCTTCGGGTTTGTATTACTGACTTTGTTGATGGTTGACATATTTATTTGGAGACATTTAAACTACGCGATTTTTTTCTGAATTATTTCAATAGCATTCTTAACAGTATGCAGTGCTTCCATATCTTGGTTTGCAAATTCAATTTCAAAAGCATCTTCTACATCTAAAACAACATCCACCAAATGCGCTGAATTTATATTCAATTCTCCCGTAAGATTACTGTTTTCCTCTATTGCAGAAACCGGAACATCCTCTGGCAAATATATGGCGATAATGGGTTTTAACTTTGCGAGTATTTCTTCTGAAGTCATAAAACTATTTTTTTCTAAAGATAACACACGCATTGACATCTCCAAAACCAAAACTGGCTTTAACAGCAACGTTCAATTTAGTTTTAATTTCTTTGATAGGAACCTTTTCCGAAGCTACCAATTTCCCTATATCCGGGTGTAAATCTTCACAGTTCACATTCGGAAAAACAAATCCGTGATGCATTTGCAAAATCGTAGAAACTGTCTCTATACTCCCACTAGCCGCCAAACAATGCCCTACCATCCCCTTTAAAGAATTGATATATGGAAAGTCTTTCCCTTTCCTTTTTAAAGCAGCGCTCCAATTCTCTATTTCCAATGGATCCTTAGAAGTTGCCGTAAGATGGCCATTAATATAATCGATTTCTTTTCCACTTACCCCAGCTTCCGTTAAGGCGTCTTGAATACATTTTTGAACCGCTGTACTGTTTGGGGCTGTCATAGTCCCGTCTAATCTTTGTCCGCCACTGTTTAAAGATCCTCCTAAGACTTCAGCATAAATAGTTGCGCCACGTTTCTCTGCGCTTTCTAAAGATTCAAGTAATAAGGCTCCCGCTCCACTCCCTGGGACAAATCCGCTCGCTGTTGCGCTCAGAGGACGCGATGCCTCAGTTGGAGTTTCATTATGCTTATAGGTTATAACTTTTATAGCGTCGAATCCGCCCCAAACATATGGGCCATCCTCACCTGTGCTGCCGCATAGCATCTGACTAGCTTTCCCCGAAACAATCCTTTCATATCCCATTAAAATAGATTCGGCCCCCGTAGAACAGGCCGCGGAATTTGTAGTTACCCAGTTACCAGCCCCGATCATTCCGCTTAAATAGGCACTAACCCCGCTTACCATGGTTTGAATAACCGCTGTACTACCCAGACGGCGTACATTGCCTTCGTCTAACTTATAAATTGCTTCTCTAAATTTTTCAACGCCACTGGTTGCAACGCCAAATACAATTCCGAGATTCCATAGCGGATTATCTTTCTTCAAAGCAGGGCTGATTTTCGCATCCTTCAAGGCTTCCATTCCGGCCATCACACCATATAAAATTCCATTGCTACGAAAATTCTTTAGCTGAAGTGGCGTAAAATATGTTAGTTTTTGTTCTTCGGAAATTATTGGAACTCCCCCTACTTGGCAAGAGAAATTTAAATCCTTTAATTTTTGCTGAAAAGTGATTCCTGACTTACCTTCCTTGATGGCTTTTAAAAACGCGGGAATTCCTACCCCATTTGGTGCAACGACTCCTAAGCCTGTGATTACTACTCTTTGTTTCAATTTCTCTTTTGGATTCTTAGATTATTGGATTATTGGACCTGCCTGGCCGGCAGATAGATTCTTGTTTTGGGTTTTATTTAATGTTCTGACTTTCAATATTTTATTTCTCATTTTTCATTTTTCACTTTCTTTGGTCTTATGTCTTTCAGCAGAGCGGTCTAACATCTTATTCTATTTATTCCGAAATCATCCCACTAATAACACCTCTGCACACGATCTCGTTCTTTTCATTGAGCATTTTTACTTTACATTTCAACTTATTAAACCTGAAATATTCTTTATCAGATAGCACTCTTACGGTTTCTCCTGGAAATACAGGAAGGTAAAAATCAATATTTTGATTTGTAAGTGCAATTTTATGTTTTGGCAACACTTCCGTCTCAATTGAAGGTGATTCATTATTCAGCAAAAAGATTCCGAAACAAACTAGGCCAATCTGAGCCATACACTCCGTTAAAATCACACCAGGAGTGACAGGATTCCCATTAAAATGTCCCGCATAGAAATACTCATCTTTAGAAAAGGTATAGGAACCTTCTATATTAAATTCATTAAGAGAAATCAAGGTATCAACAAACAAAAACGGCTTGGAATATGGTAAAACCTTTAATATGTTTTTGAATTCTTGTTTCATAAATTGTATTTATCTGTATTTATTAAAGTCTCTATAAACACCTTTTTTCTATAGCGTCCACAGCCCTGGTTTACTAACGTAGACTTTCGCCTCCATCAACTTTTAGTATTGTTCCATTAATCCAATCGGCTTCCTTTTTACATAGTAGATAGACTGCATTCGCAACATCTTCAGGTTTTGTAAGTCTTCCGAAGGGGTTTCTATGCTTCGCAAGCTTAGCTAATTCGTCACTCTGAGGTATCATATCGAAAGATGGTGTTCGGGTAGCTCCGGCCTGAAGACAATTTGTTGTAATATCCAAAGGCGCAAATTCCACCGCCATCTGCCGCATTAAAGCTTCCAAGGTAGCTTTAGCAACCGATACCGCTCCATAGCCTTTCCATACTCTGGTATTTCCTTCACTAGTAAAGCCAATGTTTCTTGCCTTCCTACTCAATAACTTGTTCTTAATTAATGCCTGAGTCCAGATATACCAACTTGTTCCCATCGAAGTAGTTGTGATATCAAAATCATCTTTAGTAAGTGAATTTTCGCTAGGGTACATAGGCTTGACACTACCTTTCGCAATACTATGTAATAATAATTTGACAGGCTTATCAGCTAATTCAGCAACGACTTTGTCGATTGATTCTGCCTTAACTGCATCTACATTGAAGCTAAGTACTTCGACCCCATCAGCAATCATTTCCAAAACCTCCTTTTCGAATTTAGGTAAATTACTTTTTCGATCCCGATGGACAATGCAAATATTCATCCCGTGAGAAGCGAGCTTTTTAGCAGTCGCGAGTCCCAATCCACTACTCCCGCCTAAGATAAGGGCCCAATCTCCATTAAACTCTCTTTTGTTATTCATATTAGAATTCTAGTAAAACTCGTTGAGCAGAAAATCCAGGTCCAAAACTCAGCATCAAACCTAATTCTCCCTTTGGGAGGTTCTTATTCATAAAACGCTCTAAAACAAAGAGCACAGTTGCACTACTCATATTACCGTACAATTTAAGAACTTCTTTAGTGTCATCAATGTTTTTACCCAGAAATCCGAACAAATCTTCTACAGTTTGGACGATTTTCTTTCCGCCGGGGTGAAAAACTAAATGTTCAATATCATTAATTGTCTTGCCCGATTTTTCTAAAAAAGGATGAACGATCGCTGGAAAGTGATCTGCTATCTGCTGCGGAACATCTTTATCAAGTATCATTTGTAATCCGGTGTCAACCAATTTAAATCCCATCAAGTTGGTAGCGTCGTAAAAATGATACATCTCTTCAGCCAGCACTTTAATTCCCTCATCCTCTTCGTTAGAGGACATAAGCACGCAAGCAGCTCCGTCTCCAAAAATAGCGGCACTTACAATATTAACCATTGAATAATCTTCCAACTGAAACGTAGCAGTAGGCGCTTCAATGGCAACAATGGCAGCTCTTTTACCAGGATTTGCCTTTAAAAAATTATTTGCATAAATCACTCCTGAAACTCCTGCAGCACAACCCATTTCAGTAACGGGTAGGCGCACAATATCCTGGCGCATTTTCAGATCATTTATTAAATAGGCGTCAACTGAGGGGATCATAATCCCAGTGCAGCTAACCGTTATTATAAAGTCAATATCGGTTGCCTGCCACCCGGCTTGACCCAGTGCTTTCTCTAAAGATAGCCTTCCTAGTTTCTTCACTTCCCGAATATAGATATCATTTCTACTCTCAAAACTTGGGTTTGTAAAAACTTCAATAGGATCCATAATTGAATATCGCCTTTCTACCCCCGCTCCCTCGAATAATTTTACCACTTTTCGTTGAAATCGGGGTTCCTGCCCAGTCATCCATTG
>RCNB010000888.1_pt1 | contig 19302 bp, 17 predicted proteins | sample 2041321 | NCBI WGS metagenome assembly RCNB01 (sample SAMN09708232, study PRJNA481090) | Marine sediment metagenome, whole genome shotgun sequencing project. | reverse complement strand
TCATACATTCTAAGAGACTGTGGATCGCTGTAACTGCTATGCGGTTTGCGAGATAAATAAAATAATTTACCCTCTTCCGAACAGCTTAAACCCGAATACATTCCGGGCGAAATAGGCAGGTCAATAATTCGATTTGAAATTTGCTCCCAATCAATCTTCAATGGAGTCACTGTTTTATTTTCCTTCTTGTCATCTTTGTCAGCCGAATCTTTTTTAGATTTTTCTTCTTCCTCGTTATTTTCTTCATCATTTTCTTCATCATTTTCTTTAGCCAAAGGGGATATAAGTTCTTTCTGTAATGTTACCAAATAGATAGAATTAGTCATTTCCATATCCTGGTTAGACTGATCAAACCAATTTACAACCGGACCCGCATCTGTGGAGGCAAGCATATAGATATATTTTCCGCTTGGATCAAAGACTGGCTCGCTAACGTTTGAAAGTCCATCGGAAAGTTCGAAGGATAGATTTTGATCAAGGGAATATACGTAGGCTCTTTCAAAATTTGTTTCTGTAATAATCGTGTATGACACCCATTTTGAATCATTGGACCAGGATCCAAAAAGTTCCCTGAAAACCCCTGGAAAATAAAGCTTATCTGTTCCAATTTTAGTAATCTTTCCGCTGGATGTATTGGCCATAAATAAATTACGGCCATTATCCACGAAGCATAATTTCTTACTGTCCGGTGACCAATGTAAATAAGCGTAAAAGCCAGAACCGGAAATAGGAAACTTTTTTATCGTCCCATTTTCTAGTGTTTTAAGATGCAAGCTATATTCACCCGAAGCATCGGAAAAATAGGCTATTTGTTTACCATCAGGTGACCATTGCGGGTATTTCTCATGAACCCCGGGAGTTTGGCTTATGTTCTCTACATCACCTTTTTCAGCAGGTACGGTAACTACTTCACCTCTGAAATCAAAAACTGCCCTAGCGCCGGAAGGTGAAATACCTGCACTTCTGATATAGCTGTCCCCGGAAACATAACGTGGCCTGAGTTCCAGCAGATCTGTGGCAATAGGGATGGTAAGTTTTGTACTGGATAAAGATTTTGAATCAAATAAATGTAAATATCCGGCTTGCTCGTAAATTAAATCATTGTTATTAGTATTTAGACTTATAACAGGAAAATCGTCATAATCTGTGAGTTGGGTAACACCTTTGGTATCCAAATCATAGGCATATAAATTAAATTCACCGTTGCGGTCACTTCTAAAAAATACTTTATTACCTATCCATTGAGGATTGGTATCATTACCACCAGATGAGGGTTTGCTAATTTCGGTAACCTCATAGGTCTCTATATTGTAGATCCAAATTCGCGACTGCGTACCTCCCCTGTAATTTTTCCATTGGTTGAATACTTCATATAAAGGAGTATAAGCAATATATTTCCCATCTTCTGAATAGGATGCGCTAAATGCAGTAGGAATAGGCAGTTCCAAAGGCTGGCCACCTTCTATTGCTATGGTATAAAGCTTGGCATGCCTGTTTGTGTAGGTAGATCTTCGAGAGATGAAAAGGACACTTTTACCATCGGGAGAAAAATCTCTTACCTGATCCCAACCTGGATGCCATGTTAATCTTTTAGGAACTCCTCCCTGTGCCGAAACAACATATACGTCTATATTACCGTCATATTCGGCACTGAAAGCGATTAAAGAACCGTCCGGTGAAAAAACAGGGTTAGATTCTACGCCCTCATCAATAGTAAGTCGTCTGGGATTAGAACCATTTTTGTTGGCAATCCAAAGATCCTCAGCATAAATAAATGCAATATTTTTTTCACTAATTACCGGATTGCGCATTAACCTCGTATCAATTGAATTTTGAGCATTAATCTGAGAAAGTCCTATGGATAGGAGTATGGATAGGACAAGTTGATTTTTAAAATGTATGGTCATGTGCGAAGTATTTCAATTAGTTTAAATTTATATTGATAGAATGAACTTCATTAAAAGTATAAGGGTTAAATATAAGGTGGATTTTGGTCTTATGAAATTTGAGATATGAATTTTTTATAGCCAAATGTGTGTTTAAAAACAGTGCTTCTGAAGACTTAGTTTACATCAGATAGACTTTGGATCCAATTTTCCAAAGTTGTTAAGTATTGAGGATGTAACTTGGACCAATAAGGAAAATCACTCTGCCCAACATCGTACATGGAGTGTGAAGCACCTTTTAGTAATACTATTTTATATTTTTTGTTTTGAGCTTTCTCAAGGGCTTCTGCAATGATTTCGTAACTATTGGGTGGTATAATTTCATCCATACTGCCTTGAACAACAAGTATGGGTTGTTTAATAATTTCAAAATAGGGGAGAGGGGTATATTTCAATTTTTTATCTATTTCTATTTCATCAAGGTTGGGAACCCATACTTTATCAAACCACTCTTGAGATTTAGCAATGTTGATCTCTTTCTGAAGGGTTTCTTTGGAAATTTCACCCGCAATAGTTTCAAAAACCTTTCGCTCAAATTTGGCAGCCTCAACCATATTATCACCCAGTATTTCTTTATTTCTGTTCTTCCAATAATTAAGATCACTTTCCAATAAGGTAGAACCAGGGCAGCTCACGGCAATGCCATATTTGAGGTCTTTTAATTCATTCAAAATATAAGGGATCTTGCTGGCTCCCTGACTGCTGCCTTTTATACCTATGTTACCAAGGGAAATGGCTGTTTTAACAGAAAAATACCTAATGGCATTAATATCATCTGATGCAAGCTCCTCTATGCTGGCCTTGGACCAATCGCCTTCTGAAACTCCGGTCCCGCGTTTGTCATAGATAAAAGTGGTATAACCTCGTTTGGCAAAGAGTTGCGCCTCGGCCCGGGCAGCACTCCGGTCCGAATTACCAGAAGAAGTAACAATAACCAGGGCTTTTTTGGTGTCTTTTGGTGGATAGTAAATAGTGCCATTTAGTTTCAGATCATTAGTTTCAAAACTTACGTCCTCAGCAGTTGAGATCTGCTTACTACTTGCTAAAGATTTAGAGAGCGTATATTGGATTTTCATTGTATCCACAGTTAGTGTACCCCTGAGTTCAGAATTATTATTCGCCCATAAATTTTTAAACGAATAGGTATAAAAATCGCTTTGTAATTTAAAATTAATTGAATCGTTTTTTACTTCAAGCTCCCTAAAAGGGATGCGATTCGCGTTTTGTTCCAGGCTTGAAAAAAAGGCTTTCCAGACTGTAGAATCTCGTTCCATCTCAAATACAATTGAATCTTCAAAACTACCTTTTTTAAAAATGCCTATATATTTGCCACTTCGCTCAGATAATTCTGGCTTCGAATTATTGGTACAGGATATTATGACCAGGGTCATTATTAAATAAAGGAATTTTCTCATGAATAATAATTGCTTAACTGATAGAAACTGATTTCTTTTTTCTGCCTTCTATGCTATACACCATAGGAAGTTTATTCCCAAGATGTTTAATCCTGTACTTTCCTGGTTCAGATTCAATGGTGAATTTAAAACAATTGTATGGGGAATAATCATATTCTTCAAACTTAGTAACCTCAATTCCATTTTTTATCAGGCTTTTAATTACTTCTCCCAGACCATGATTCCACATTACGTAATCCAATTTAATATCAGCTTCCCTGTTAGCATATGTTCCCGTTTCAGTTTCTACAATGGGTCCGGAGTTAAAATACCTGTATGCTACCTTACTAAATTCATTGTCAAACATCCAGACTACAGGATGAAATTCTACGAAAATAAGTCTGCCACCAGGTTTTAAAAAACCAGAGACAATTTGCCCCCATTTGTTAATATCAGGCAGCCATCCTATAGTGCCATAAGTCGTATAAACAATATCAAATTCCTCGTTTAAATGGTTGGGAAGATCATAAATATCACAGCAAATAAAGTTAGCGTCTATTTTTGTTTTCATAGCTAACTCTCGGGCGTTGTCGATTGCTTTGTCCGAAAGATCAACCCCGGTAACCCTGGCGCCAAGCCTTCCTAATGACAGCGTATCCTGTCCGAAATGACACTGTAAATGTAAAATACTCTGACCTTTTATATCCCCCAGAATATTTAATTCAATGCTTTTAAGTGATGTCTCGCCATCGAAGAATCCTTTCATATTATAGAAATCAGATTCTATATGAGTGTCTGTTTTACTATTCCAGGAGGCCTTATTTATTTTGATATAATCAGATTTCGAATCCATGTCCAATTAGCCGCTTATTATTAGTTTTGGAAGGTATTGTTCTTTTGTAATTCTGTAGTACAAAGAGTCTTCAATACCTTTGCAGTTATCATTTTTCCAGTAGTCCATTGAAAGTTTTTCCAGAACTTTTATGGAAGCTTTATTTTGTCTGGCAACCCTGCCAATTATCTCGTTTAAATTTAGCTCCTTAAAGCCATAGACAAGGCATGCATGTGCAGCTTCTGTGGCATAACCTTTGTTCCATTCTCTCCTAAAGAAACGAAATCCTATATCGACCAAATTTTGCTCATTGAATTTTAGTCCGCACCATCCAATAAAGGAATTGGAGGCTTTTGTAATGACAGCCCATCTGCCAAAGCTGTTTTTTTCATAATCCTTGTAATTAAGAAGAAATTCCCTGGCCTTTTCAATAGTTTCAAATGGGGGGTCGCCTGTATATTTAATAACCTCAGGGTCCGAATTTAGTTCCCAAATATTTTCGGCATCATTTAGAACAAACTCTCGGAGCAATAATCTTGGAGTTTCTATTAAGGGTTTTACTGGACGATTCATTCCTTTAACAATTTTATCACAAGCCCAATTTGTCCTAAATGGTAGATGTCGTGGTGCAACATGCCTTCAACAGCAAAGGAATAACGGTAAGAGCCCTTAAAATCTGTATCGTAATAGAGCTCATCTAAAAATTCATCATCCTTGCTTTGCAGGAGTACTATTACTTCTGAAAGGCTGTTATGATATTCTTCCTGAAGTTTTTCCCAGCCAATAGATTCCAATTCCGGGTTAGGAGGCCAATTTTCATGACTATCCGTAGTTAAGCTACCCTTTCCGGTTTTGATTTTCAAAATTATATCTTTTCTCCAACTGGTTAAGTGAGCCATTAATTCGGCAATACTATGAACATTAGGCAATGGACGTTTAAATGCCTCTTTTGCCGTAATTGCTGCAAGTTTTTTATCAAAGGTTTCTCCTACCCAGGGCTTTCCATTTTGAAGTTGATTTAACTGCCTGATTATTGCATTAATTTGCATCTTCATTATAAAATGGCTTATATTTTATTTGCTGTCATTAGTTCTTTGAACTGGTCTTAAAACTTGTTCCTTCTTTTTATGTTATAATTCCGAGGGGCTCGGTTTCTTTCCAGTTGCCCCGGGTAAAATCGGGGAAGTACTGCGGAGCACCTTCATTAGCTACTGAGAGTTCACTTAAAGGTGAAACTGCACTCCAGAAACAACCTTCATAGACATTTTGATCAAGGGGTAAGCCATTTCTAAGACATTCAATAATGCGGTAGACCATCATGCCATCCATGCCACCATGGCCACTTTCACTGGTAGTAGAGGACAAGCGCTTGTATAACGGATGATCATATTTTTCGTAAAGTGTCGCCAGTTGTTCGCCCTGTACCCATTGATGATGACTCTCTGTTATGCCTTCGATACCACCTTCTAAAGCCACTCGGGTTGGAAAACCAGCCAAAATTCCTTTTGTACCCTGTATTAAGTTAAGTCTGGAATAGGGTCGGGGACTGGTTTCATCCCATTGCACCATAATTGTTCGTCCGAGACTTGTCTTAATAATTGAGGTGTTCATATCACCCCCCTTATAATCCAGTTGATTCCATTTATGGTCCGGAGGATAATTTTCTTTTGCATAAAGAGCACGACCTCTAGCCGGAGTGGAATATGAAACCAAACTTTTAAATGTGTCCTCTTTACGACCCAGATTCATGTATTGTGCTACCGGGCCAAGGCCATGAGTAGGGTAGAGGTTGCCGTTTCTCTTCGCATAATGGTAAGTACGCCAGGAACCTGTTCCGCGCTCAACCTCATCCATCTGTGTCCTTAAATCATGAATATAAGCTGCCTCCCCGTGTAATGGCTCCCCAACGAGCCCTAATCTGCACATATTTAAAAACAGTAACTCGTCACGGCCATAATTTACATTTTCCATCATCATGCAGTGCTTCTGTGTCTTTTCTGAGGTGTCTGCAATCTTCCAGAGCTCGGCAATACTAATAGCCAAAGGGACTTCAACAAAGGCATGCGCACCCTTATTCATCACTTCAATAGCCATTGGGGCATGATTGGCCCAGTTTGTGGCAATAAAAACCATATCGGGACGTACTTCTTCCAGCATCAATTTCCATTTGTCTTCGTGTCCGAAATAGGTGGCAACACCCTGATGTCTTTGGCCTTTGCCCATTTCAGCAACCACGGCAGCCCATTTAGTTGTAAGATCTTTGTTCAAATCACATATCGCAACTATTTCTGTCCCTGGAAGCGAGGCAGCAAATTGTAAATGAGCTGGTCCTCTGGCACCTACTCCTATTACCGCAACCCGAACGGTTTCCAACTTTGGAGCCGCAAAACCACCCATATAAATGGCGTTAGTGTCCCTGCTATTTTGGGCATGACCAGATATTGGCAAGATAGATGCTGCCGCAAGGCCAGCAGCAGATAGTGATGTCTTTTTAATAAAGTTTCTTCTGTCTATATTTTTCATCTGCAAGCTTTTAGAACTTAATAGGTAATTTACAGTTTTTTGATGAAATAAGGAATAACTTCGTTACAAACTAGGTGGGATATCAAATTTGAATTCAGGTCTTCAATATTAGATAAATTATTAAGGTATAACTGCCTATTTTATGACTGGAATACTTATAATTTACTCAACTATTAGTTAAATGTATTTATATTATCTAGTTAGAACGATTTATAGGGATACCTACACTGAAGGTCAATCTTAATTTGTCTATATTATTTACCCAGGATACGTCAAAATTAACTGGTCCCAGGAGTGATCTATAGGAGAAAGTTGCTCCTGCAGACAAAAGCATGCTTGTTTCTACGAGCTCTTGCCATTCTCCATCAGGTGAAAAGGCATCTTTTATATAGTCACTAAAATCATTAAAACCAACCGAGGCGATATTAAAATGCGGTGTAATAAATACTTTTTTTATTGGATTTAATTGAATGCCAAGATTTAGTTTAATGAATTGATTTACATTTAATTCATCCTGTCGTAGCCCGGAGAACAAATAACTTTTTTTATTTGGCGTTACCATATTTCCGCCTAAAAGGTATTTAGCGGCATAACCATATTCTGTAAAGGACACCTCATTGGATTGCAGTTGGTCCTCGAAAATAAAACCAAATGATGCACCTATAATACCACTAACCTTGGAATGAAAAGGAATTCGTTCTTCAAACTCCGCATTAATTTTTGTAAATCCGTTGGTACTTCCTTTCACATCACTAATGGTATTATCGCTAAAGGAAAGATTCACATCATTTAATAAAGACCTTCCTACTCTCGCATTAAAGAAAGTGCCCTGAGTAGAAAAGAAGACATCATTAAGTGTATTGCTTAAATAATGACCATAGACTTCTATATTGTTCGAAAAGTAATCTTTGAGTGAAAGAATATTATCTAGAATATCCGGATCAACTTTTGGCTTTATTTCGGTGTAATTATAGTTAATACCTAAACCCGCATAACTTTTTAAAGAGTTAATATTTTTATTTATCTCATTATCATATAAAAAGTATCTTGATTTCATATCATCTGTGGCGCTGCCACCTACGTAAACTTTTTGCGTTAATTGCTCTCCGTAAATTTCGGATCGCCACCACCATTCTTTCTGATCTCCAAAATTTTTCTGGTACTGTGTTCTAAAATGGGGTTGTTCTGCAACATCAAGGGTTAACAACAGCCTGGAAGACTCTCCTATAATATTTCTTCCTGTATAGTTTAGAATTAAGCCAACCCCTCTGAATGCATCATAGTGTAATGATCCATTTAGTTGATGTCTGGATTTTTCAAAACCGTTTATTTCAATTCCCAACTTATTATCCTGAATATAGGGAGCATAAGTAATTTGCCGAAAGAGATTAGTTCCCATGGCTCTGTCTATTCCTTCTTTAAGTGCCTCTGGCTCATATTTTTTATTTGTATCAATATTAGTTCGTGCTATAACAAGATTCAGATTATCCTCACTAATATTTTTGTAGATTATTGTATCCAATGTAATATCAGGTTCTGCATAAGGGAGTTCATGACTTCTTTTTGGATAATCCTTTAATTTTTCAGAAAGTGCCACTAAAGCCTCCTTGTTTTGCAATGTTGCAATTTTACCTTCTTCATAGATTTCTTTACTTTTTAAAAAATCGCCGGTAGAATAAGTTAAATGAGGAATATGATCTATAAGTATATCACATAATTTTCGATTCTCTGGATTTATTAGATTACTGGTTAGCATCCCGGTTTGAAACAAAATAGTAGCAATATTATCCAATTTTTCAATGGGTGCCATCCCACCACCAACATCACTTCCTATAATGATATCAGCTCCCATTTCTTTGGCAACATCCGTTGGGAAATTATCAAGTATGCCTCCATCCACTAAAAGCGTATTTTCATAGGGTACCGGTTTAAATATACTGGGAATAGACATACTTGCCCTCATAGCTACAAGTAAGGACCCTCCACTAATGATCACCTTCTTGCCATTGACAAGATCGGTAGCGATAGCTCTATATGGTATTGCAAGTTTATCAAAATCATTTATCCTGTAAACCGGATAGGTGAGCAATGACAAAAACTCCCTTAAGTTCTGATCATTTATTAATGCAGGGTCTATTTTAGGTTTTCCTTTCTTTAAATCTAAATTTACCAGATATCTCTTAAATTCACTTTTTTCTTCAACGCTAACGTCAGATAAAGAAATATTCCCACTTAAAAGTTTGTCCCAGTCGGCATTCATGGTAATATTGGCAATACTGTCGCCCGAATAGCCCATGGCATATAATCCACCAACTATGCTTCCCATACTTGTACCCACCACAAGATCAGGGACTATTCCTAAGGAATCAAGGGTTTGAATAAATGGAATATGCGCAATTCCCTTTGCACCTCCACCACTTAAGACCACCACAACTTTTGGCTTTTTCTCCTGTGCTGAAACAAAAAAAGGAGCTCCTGTTAAGAGGATAAGCAGGATAATTAAAAAGTATTTTTTATTCAAATTTTAAGATGTTTTCACCTGTGCAATTTTCAATATGATTTTTATCATTTCCTGTATATAAATCTTAGAATACCTTAGAAGGATTAAATGTATTCAAAAATATACTAACATGATAAAAAAAAGAATCCTTATTATGGGAGCTGCCGGCCGTGATTTTCACAACTTTAATACCGTATACCGGGACAATGAGAGCTACGAGGTAGTAGCTTTTACGGCAGCACAAATTCCTAACATTTTAAATCGTAAATATCCACCTTCGCTGGCAGGCAAATTATATCCTTCCGGCATTCCAATTTATGATGAAAAAGACCTTGCCAATCTAATTTATGATCTAAAAATTGATGATGTTGTTTTTTCTTACTCGGACGTCTCCTATGAACAGCTAATGCATAAGAGTGCCCTGGTAAATACTGCAGGCGCAAATTTTGTCTTACTCGGTAGAAAAGAAACCTCAGTTAAGAGCACTAAACCATTAATTAGTGTTGGCGCCACCCGCACCGGGTGTGGTAAGAGCCAGACTGCCAGGCGATTAATCGAGATCCTTATTGAAAATGGGCTTAAAGTTGTGGCTATCAGGCACCCTATGCCCTACGGGGATCTTGAGGCACAGCGTGTGCAACGCTATGCCCGACTGGAGGACCTGGAGAAATACGACTGTACCATTGAAGAAATGGAAGAATACGAACCCCATATCGTTAGAGGAAATGTCATTTATGCAGGAGTGGATTATGAAGATATTGTAAGGGCGGCCGAGAATGACCCCGACGGTTGTGATGTAATTGTATGGGATGGAGGAAACAATGATTTTCCATTCTATGTCTCTGATTTGCATATTACCGTTACGGATCCTCACAGAGCTGGCCATGGAACAAAATATTATCCCGGTGAAGTCACTTTAAGGATGTCTGATGTTGTTATTATAAATAAGATAGATAGTGCCCGCCCAAAAGATATTGATAAACTACGGAGATTAATTACTCAAGTGGTTCCCAGGGCAATTGTAATTGACGCAGCCTCACCAATAAGCGTTGCGGATCCTTCCGTTATACGGAATAAAAGGGTTTTGGTGATAGAAGATGGGCCAACATTAACTCATGGAGGGATGAAACTTGGAGCAGGTACATTGGCTGCGGAAAAATTTGGAGCTTCCGAGATTGTAGACCCCAGGCCCTACCTTGTAGGGCAATTGAAGGATACCTATGAGACTTATCCGAAAATTGGAAAATTATTACCGGCTATGGGATATGGTGATGACCAGCTCAGGGATTTGGAAGTGACTATCAATAGCTGTGATTGCGATGCAGTAGTTATTGGTACGCCCATAGATTTAAACAGGGTAATAAATATTAGAAAACCAAGCACCAGAGTTTTTTATGACCTTCAATCTATTGGGAAACCTAGCCTGGAAGAAGTGGTTGAGGAATTTTTAATAAAGCAGAATATAGAAACCGGGATAGAAGAGATGGTTGAATAGGTTTTATAGGGTTATGCTATTTCTCTGAAAGAGTAGTAAAGAGTGCAATTGCACTCTTTACTTTTTTGGAGATTCATCAGCTTCAAATGATAAATTGAGTTGTTGTAATTTCGCTTCTTTATCAGGGGTAAGTGTAAAAAAGATATTAATGACTCCATTCTCTGTCTTAATGCTAAAACTTCCTCTGAGTTGATTATAGGGTTTTAATTCAATTGTGGTGAGAACTGGGCCTGCTTTGTCAAAAATTTCTTTTGCCTCCGCCATCCTGTGTTCACGGGATTTATTAATAATCATTTTCATATAAGCGTAACCTGTTATGCAGCTTATTCAATTCATTTTGTAAACTATCTATTTTTTGCAGCAAATTGAAAACTGCATCAATACCCTCAGTATTTATGTTTAATTCTTGATGGATTCTAATCATTTTTTCCACATCACTAATTTTATCCTGATGAAGATAGGAAGTTTGTTCAAGGGTTGTGATACTAATTAAGCCCTCTTCATGGAGTTCATTAAAAAATGAAATTTCCACACTATAATGTTCACATAACTGGACAATTGGTATAAATTCTTTTTGTTCCATATCTATCTTAGTTTTGCCAATTCCTTATATAATTCCTTCTCCTTATCTGAAAGATTGGTAGGTATTTTTATCTGATAAGTAATGTACAGATCACCAAACTGACCTTCTTTTTTATATACTGGAAAGCCTTTGCCTTTTAATTTTACCTTAGTCAGGTTCTTTGTTTCCGGCTTCACCTTTAGCTTTACTTTTCCATCAAAGGTGTCAATAACTACCTCGCCTCCCAATAAGGCTTTATACAAGTCCAGATCTATTGTAGTGTAGAGGTTGTCTTTATCACGTTTAAATTTCGAGTGATTTGAGATGGAGAATTTAATATGCAAATCGCCCCTTGGTCCGTTATTGATCCCTTCGCCACCATGCCCCTTAATTTTGATTACCTGCCCGTTCCTGACTCCGGCTGGAATAGTTAACCTGATATTCTTGCCATTTACTGTAAGCGTGCGTTTGTGGGTGCGATAGACATCTTTCAATTCCAGCTGTAATTCCGCATTATAGTCCTGTCCTCTAAATTGTACATTTCTACCTCTACCTCCTGGAGATCCTCCTCCAAACATGGAACTAAAGAAATCTGAAAAGTCTTCTTCCGAATATTGGCCAGAGCCTCTTTGGCCGGTATTTCTATGATATTGCTGCTGCTGTTGTGCTTTTTCAAATTCTTCAGCGTGTTTCCAGTCCTTCCCGTATTTATCATACTTTTTGCGATTTTCAGGGTTACTTAGAACTTCATTCGCTTCATTAATTTCCTTGAATTTCCGCTCTGCTTCTTTATCGTCCGGATTCAGGTCGGGATGATATTTTCGGGCCATTTTCCGATATGCTTTTTTTATATCATTTTCCTTGGCCTTTTTATTTATACCCAGAATTTTATAATAATCAATATAGGTCATATATTTTTTCGAAATTAAATTTTGTCAACAGGTTCGAAATTATTCAGTATTAATGACTGTTAACAGATTTACTTCCATTTTAAGCGCTTAACTCCAACCGTAATGATAATTACAATCAATATCAAGAAGAATAGCGTTGTCGACAGGCTCTTTATAAGAGTAAAAATGTTTGAAGCGCTTACTTGTGCCATTGATAAATCTGGATAATCATTTAGCATGCTGATTATTCCAAAATTCTCCAAATAGTCGGCTATTCCCGCAATAACTGGAACCAGGCATAAATAGAAAAAGGGTGTATTTAATTTATCTAATTTATTCAGGAAATAGCCAATTAACAACGAATAGGTTATTCCGAAAAGCAAAGGATATATCATATCAACGGGAATCTGATTATATAAATAAGCTTCACGGCCTTCTTCTCCAAGTTTGTTGAAAAGTTCATTTACATATTCAAAATCATATCCCTGGGGCATCATATCCAATAATTTCATTCCACCGGAATAGGCAACCGTTTTTGGAATGGTTACGAAAAGCATAAATGCATAAACAAGATTGGTAAGAAAGAACAGAGAGGCGACTTTTTTACCTGATAAATTTTCAGATACGATTTTTCTTAGCTTATTCACCGGACATTGTATTTCAACTAACTATGTTTTTATAAATTAGCCTTTTTTGGCTTTTATATACTTAAAGTGTCCACAAAATTCTAATTATAGTAATAATAAATCCCATGGTCATTTGGTTGCTAAATGCTACTATTAAAGGTAGAAAAATAGTTTGGTTTATTCGTTCTAATTATCAATACATAGTATTGCTATTTGCCGAAGTCTTGGGTATTTGTTGTATGGAATCCCAGTGTTCCACAATTTTTCCGTTGGCATCAAACTTAAAGAAGTCCATGGTAACATATTCGTCGCTATCAGGCCAAATTTGACGTGTATGCAGCGCTACCTGATCACCTTCAGCTACAGATCGCAAAAATTCAATTGATTTGTCAGGATATTCCCTAACCATCCTATTGAAATATTCAATAAACGGTGGAGTGCCATCACCTACTAATGGATTGTGTTGAATGTATTCCGCACCGACATATAATTCCACCGCTTTTTTTGGGTTACCAGAATATGCCATTTTGTAAAATGCAATAGCATTCTCTTTATTTTGTTTTAAAGTGTCTTTCATTTCTAAAGGTTTAATTTTACTTAGTGCCTATTTATTTGCGCCTTGAAACGTTTAAGGAGCAATATGAGAGAGCGGTATAAAGCGTGCTTTTAAATCGGGATCTTTCATATCCTTATCTAAAGGGTACATCGGTCTTATTATGTTTTTATATCCCAATCGTTCCAGATCCTGATCTACCCCTCCTGGTGTAAGCGCCATGATCCAGCCGCCTCTCATATTATATAACTCCGGTACCAGATAGCCTATTTTAACGACAACAATATCAGATTCCCGTGGATTCAATCCCAATCGGGTAAAATCGGCTTCTTTATGATATGGCTTACGCTTTTTGGTTACAATAACATCCACGCCGCCTACTCTAACTACTACTTCGGTCTCTGCATGTATATCGCCATGCTCAATGGCCATGATAACCCCATCTAATTCTACCGGTCCTGCATATCTATCATCAACCATGGCGCCTACTGAGGCTTTTATAGGATCCCCCACCTTTAATTCTTTGGCCTTTTCAATTAATTCCGGACCGGGAATGGAGGCATAGATTACAGAAGGACCACTTTCAGATTTAAATTCTTTTCTTGCTAGAATTTCCTTTAAAGTCCAGCTTACATCTCCGGCCCCTCCGGCTGTAGGGTTGTCTCCCATATCACTAATAATAAAAGGCTTTTTGTCATTCTTTAAGGCCATGTCAAGGCTCTCTTTCAGGGAGGCTGTTGGAGCTACAAATTCAAATTCTGACCTTACCTGCCAAAAATGCCGTGCTAACTTTTCCGCGGCATCACCAACTTCTTTTTTATCATCTCCTGTTACCATTACCACAGCATGGTTACGTGGTTCATCTGCCCATGCATATCCGATCCAGATGGCAGCATCAATGACTCCTTTACTTTTGGTAACATCAGGTAGCATTGCGTACAAGCTTTTTCCCGGTTCTATCCTTGTACTGGTTTTTTCTCCGGGTAACAAGATTGGAACAGCTATCCAGGCTTTATATTTTGGTTTTCTTTTCCCGTTTTCTAATCTGCTTAAAAGATTATCAACTGCTCGTTTTTTTGATTCCAGAGCATCTTCATGTGGAGCCATGCGGTAGCATGTTATAAGGTCTGAGTTTTGAGCCAGGCGCCGGGATACGTTGCCATGTAAATCCATAGAAGTGGATATCAGGGTTTCATATCCAACCACTTTACGGACACGCAGAATAAAATCGCCCTCCGGATCTTCCAGGCCTACAACACTCATTGCGCCGTGAATGTCAAAAAAGAGACCATCATAAGGACCATTTTCCTTAAGCATAGCAAGAGTTTTTGACACAAGCGATTCATAGGCTTCCCTGGTAACTATTCCCCCCGGTAATGCATGTGCCCTTAAGGTAGGAAACCATTCAGCCCGCTTTCGGTTAATGGAATCTTTAGCAAGAAACGGATAAAATGAGAAGACATCCTCGGCTATTCTTGCGTGAAAGGCTTCTTCATGAGTTAAGGCAGGAGAAAAAGTACTGGATTCTATGGCCAGGCCGGCAATGGCAATACGTGGTAAGCTTTTATTCGTCTTGTCTTTCTCTTCGGATTGTTTGCATGAGAAGACAAGGATTATTGTTATTACAAAAAGAAATATTTTTTTCATGCAAGGAAATTTTGGTTAATAATCTAAATGTACAACAGGATTTAAGAAAGGACAATCAAGATTAAAGTTTATTTAACGTCCTTTTGCATACTCTTTTGAAGCGAAATCATTGACTCTTGCCCTACTTTTAATAAACCTTCCTGCGAACGGTCAAGATCAACAATAAGTGTGGTGAGCGAGGCAAAGGCGAAAATCATTGGAATAACAGCTATTAAACTTCGAGATTCGCTAAAACCGGCCTTAATACCTATAGTAGCCATAGTCATGAAGGAGATTGCCAAAAGCGTTATCCAAATACTCATCGGAATGCGATTGCGCAAAGCCGCAGTCACACGTTTTTCATGTGTATCAATTACATTATTAATAGATTGAACCAGCATAGCTGTGTTGGTATTGGGCTTAGCTTTAGATGCCGCTGATACTTGTGCCCATAAGAGGCCATGTAATTCAACAGATTTAGCCAGATCTTTGCTAACATTAGTACTTGTTACAGCCTGCAGGCGTATATCTACATACTCTTTTAAAAGGCGTTTTATTTCAGATTCGTATTCCGCATCAATTAGGTCGGCCCTCATGTATGCTGTTCCAATTGCATTGGCTTCCTGAAGAACAATCTGCTTTCTTGCAGTAAATTGTTTAGTGGCTATTGAAAATGTAAAGGCAAGCAAAAATCCTAATAATCCAATGAGTCCACCTACCATAGATCCCAGAGTACCGGGTTCCACTCCTTTTTTAAACGCTCCATGGCGCTTGCTAATTTGATAACCTAATTCAAAAGCAATCAAAATAAACAGGCTAAGACTAATATAAGTGACAGATATTGGGAGGGAATCAAAAATTGAGGAATTCATATTTTACATGCTTGGTTAGTAATCAAAAAAGTCATTATTACAACTAGATTATTCTAATAAATTCTGAGATTTTATCTCCTGGATTAAAGTAAGTCTAAAAGTAAAAATAAATAACAAAAGGATAAAAGTAAAAAAGAAAAACATCTACTAAAAGCAATAACTGTCATTAAAAAACATATTGTTCTTCCCTAAAAACTACCACTCAAAAAGATGATTTGTTAATTTTTCCATTAAGGATCTTCTTCGAGTCTAACCCCAATTTTTTATAAATTTTCATGGCACTCAGTTCCGGTAAATCTAATTTTTTAAGACGTTCTTTTTTAACAAAAAAAACATCACCGGACATTGGGTTTGGCGCACCAGGAATATATACGGTACTTAATTCATCATCAATTTCATCCATTAAAAAACCAATTTGCCAGACCTCTTCAATATCTACGAGAACGACATCTTTTAAATGCTCAGAATCCAGGCCTGCAGCATACTCGGTCAATCCTTTGAAGAGGCCATAACCCGGTATATGTGATAAAATTTTTGCTTCAACCCATTTCTTTAAATCATTGGCTTTTTTTGTTTTGGCAAATAAACCAGCGATAAAACAGAGTAGTAATAGTACAAGTAAAGCAAATATTCTCGATATGGTAATTCCTCCAATTGCTTCAAGCGGAATTTTATCCACGATAGGCGCAACTAGTTTTCGTAAAATATCCATGACCTTACCTATGATTAAAACTAGCAATACCAAAGGGATTACAAAAAACAAGCCTCCAATCAGGGTTGTTTTAATAAAAGATATTATACTTTTCATAGGAGCGATTTTTACAGTTGAACCTAATATGAAAATAATTGGTACAATATCGTAAATTTTTTATCTACAGATAACTAAGCCACCATTTATCTCTATTATTACTCTTGTATTTATTGAACCAACTACATACTGTATAAAGTGCAAATATGAGCACTATCCAAACGAGATAAACCACCCAAAGGCTAAAGCCATATCCCTTTCTGGTTGTGGCTTTCATATTTTTATGTGTGCTTTGGTTGTTTGATTTAGGTATTTGAAATATTCAGATGCAATAGGGGATAAATTACGCTATTCTCCAAGGGTGATTGCAACATTTCCGGTTTTTTGTCCTTTTTCGACATACCTGAATGCATCAGCAACTTCTTCAAGCGGATAAGATCTATCAATTACAGACTTAAACTTGCCCTCTTCAATCAACTTTTTAACCAAAAGTACACTTCGTTTTATATTTGGTGGATAAGGAAATTTTACTTTTTTTCCTTTCTGGCCCGGAATACCTCCTAATAAAGCAGAAATAAGGGAGTAGAAGAGATTTTGAGACCAAGGCCCCAATTCAGACGAGATATAAACGCCACCTGGTTTTAATAATGACTTGCATTTACCAAAAGTACTTTTACCTACGCTATCAAAAACATAGTCGTATTTTCCAGGGTCTTTGGTGAAATCTTCTTTTGTATAATCGATGACTTTGACCGCTCCCAGTGATTTCACTAATTCTATATTTTTGGTGTTACAGACCGCAGTGATATCTGCACCGTAGTATTTAAGCAATTGTACGGTAGCAGAACCAATACCTCCGGAGGCTCCATTTACCATTACTTTATCCCCTTTTTTTAGATTTACTTTGTTTATAATATTATAGGCATAATGGGCACCTTCAATACAAGCTCCTGCCTGTTGGTATGTACAATTTTTGGGCATTGTGGAAATTCCTTTTTCGGCAGAGAATACGAGATATTCTGCATAAGAGCTTAAAACACTGTCGTCAAATCCGAAAACTTTATCGCCGACACCAAATGAAGTTACCCGATCGCCAACGTTCACAACATTGCCGGCAAATTCAGTACCCAGAATTCTTTTATTTGGTTTAAATAGGCCGAGCATGAACCGCATAATAAATGGCTTTGCTCTCAGGTTCGCACAGTCTGTTCTATTTACAGAGGCTGCTCTGACCCGTACAAGGATTTCATTTTCCTTAGGTTCAGGTTTTTGGACCTCTTGAACTTGTAAAACATCCGGGGATCCGTATTGAGTGTAAACAATGGCCTTCATTTATTTAAACTTTTTTAACCTGCTGGCAGCATATTACGAATAGCTGATATCTTCCATTCATTGTTTTTGAATACTACCATAAAAGTACTCCACATCTTTCTTGTAGTTCCATCGGTGTTTTTTATTTCATATCGGGCATCCACTATTCCGCAATGAGGACTTAAAAGCCGGATATTTTCAATTTTCAGGGTTCTTGTACCAGGATTATTTTCGGAGCTTTGCAGCATGCCTTTCATAGATTCTTCTTTACCTTTTCTCCATTTCCCGGAAGAAACCAATTGATCAATCTCTGTTGTTAAAATAGGCTCTAGTAGCACCTTATCTTTCTTTTCTCTGGCTTGGGAGTAGTCATCAATTAAGGAGTGAATGTCTTTTGTTTGTTTTTTGCTGGGAATAATTTCCTGTGCATTTGAGATGGTCATGACCATAAAATTGAATAGGATTAACGGAAAGATATTTTTCATAAATTTAAATTATCAGAGTTCTATTTGTAAAATTTATTTTACAAATATCTTCATATTCATACTTGTTTATGGGACACAGAATAACACAAACCCGCTTTTATTTTAAATACCATGTAATAAACCGGTACTATAGGAATTAATGGAATATCCATTAAATTAATTTTCCACTGAAAATGTTTTAAGCATGTTTTTAGAGGATACATTTGGGACCTCAGAAATCCATGCGTAATTTCCAGGCTCGAGGTTTACTTCGAAATATCCTGTGGAACCTTCGGGCAAGTCATTTACACCACCTAAAAATGTAACCCCATCAGGTGCAGGTGTTATAAGACCTTTTGGGTCTGCCCAGTTCATCCATCTTTCCAGAGCTTCAAGATTGGCATCATCACTCAATTTAACTAAATTCAAATCATGTCCCACGAAATTTTCATGCGTAATCTGATCTTTAAAATGAATGGAGAAAATTTGCAACCCACTGGCAATAGGGTCATTGATAATAATTCCTTCAGTACTTGAAATAGTCATTTCAACTGAGGCCTCGGGAGGGAAGTGTCCACTATCTTCTTCGGTTACAATTATTGCTTTAGCCATTCCCATGGCATTGTGGAATGTTCCGTTGGCCATTTTTACGTAGCACTCCATGATGTAGTATCCGGGCTCTAATTTTATTGTTGTAAGGCTTGAGTTTTTTGGAGAGACTAATCCGGATCCGCCGGAAAAAACAACTTCAAAAAACCAGGCAGGCAGCTTATTAAACTCGGCAAACCCTTCTTCGTCGTTACCTTCATTAATTAAGTCCATTCCATTTTGAAAGGGCGGTATTACTTCCTTTTCTGCATCCTCTAGTGTTTTTCCTGCAGGATATTTATCCAACAAAAAGAAATGAGTTTCATTAGATTTATTAATGTAATTAAAGGTATTCCAGCCTGAAGGGTTTGC
>RCNB010000887.1_pt1 | contig 19303 bp, 16 predicted proteins | sample 2041321 | NCBI WGS metagenome assembly RCNB01 (sample SAMN09708232, study PRJNA481090) | Marine sediment metagenome, whole genome shotgun sequencing project. | reverse complement strand
TATATATCAATACTAATTTGATTGTTCTAATTTCTTCCTATAGTGAGTTGTTTTAAAAAAACCAAGTGAAATAAAAAACGTACAAAAATGTGTACAAAAATAACATGCAATATTTAAAGGTCTAGTACTAGTAAAGGATTGAAGGCGATGTTCGAGTCTCTCCGTCGCACCAGATGTTAGTATCAAGCAGTATCATAAAGCCTTAATACCCAAGTAAATACAACAACTTATCAATATTCACTGCATCATGCAGTAGCATATCGTATTGTACAAGCGCTTTACAAAATGTACAAAAAAGTGTGTAAAAACACATCTCAATAAAATTTACCTAACAGTTTTCTGGAGCCTGAATAACTACCGTAATATTTACTGCTGTAGTGACATTTTCAATCTTGCACTAGCAGTAATATTTACTTATCTTCTATATATACTGTTACTATTTCCCGTACTTATTCAGCACCTCAAACTAATGTGAAATTAATGATGGTCTATTAATGAGAATGATAGTACTTTGTCAACAGTTTCAAGACGGTTTGCTCCTGTGCCAACTAAACATTGACCGCTCAGATCGCAGCCCCATAAGTGATATGCTCTAAACTCCTTCAAATCTTCATGCAACTGCTCTCTATGTGGCATTTCTTTTGAAACTAAGGTGTCAGTTGACCCTTCACTTGCCAAAGCAGTTTTGATGCGCTTTATTTCAGTCATCAGTTCTGTGGCACTTTTACCGTCCCAACTGCCAACGACTTTACCACTTTCCGTTTTAATTTCATCCATGATACATCTCCTTAAATTAAGATTGAACCTTGTCATGCTAGGCCGTAGTTTTATTTAAGCCCAAGCACAAAGATACAACTAAATCAACTTGACCGAATTGATTTATATCAATCAAAGCATCGTTAAGTGCAGCTAGAAGAAACTAAAGTAAATCAGATGTTTAAAGCATAAAAAATCAAATTTTTATAGCTCGATATGAGTGTTTATAGGGCGTCTCTGATTGGTCAGTGTTCGAAAAAATCACGACGAGCAGCTAATATGGGACATGCCACCGACCTTAAAGAGCTCAGATGGCTTCAGCCTATAGTATCTCGCCTCCAAGTCCTTCGACTGTTCAGCGTAAGGCTGTGTCATAACTTCCTGTAGCTCTCGGACTAGAGAGTAGTTTCCCGCATTTGCTTGCTGATACGCAGGTACAAGGAACCACTCTTGCAAGCTGTATTTTGGGTTGACAAGCTTCATCTGCCTAGAGAGTCTCTCATAGAATAGAGGCGAAGCAACATTTGTGTCAGTCGTGCTGTTGCTGATGATGAGCAATTTCCATTTTGTAAGCCAATTTGACCAACGCTCATCCATCTCTTTAGAATTTGTGTCAAGCGTAGAGTTTTTGTAGAAACTTTTTTTGAGTGGACTAATATCGTTAGGTATCGTCGAGAGCTCGCGGAAGAAAATATTGTAATCAACAGAAGTTTGCACCATGAGCGTTTCGAGCTCACTGAACAACGCCGCGTTAAAAGTGCTAAGTCCAAGTTTGACAGCCCACATCTTTTCCATTTGCGTTTGCATGACTTTTGAAAAGTTACCTCGAATCTCGTCGAGCTTTAGTAGGTAAGCCTGATGCGAAGACAGCAAAGGCTGCAATGCCTTACAAAACATGTAAAAATTGTGTTCTGCTGCTACTGGTTGGTTTAGAAAAGAGAAGTGATGTCCACCGCCTGTCCAGGGCTGGAACTGCGGGTTAAAAACATCGCAGAATCCGAATGGACCATAATCGAGTGTGAAGCCGCCGGCCGCACAGTTGTCGCTGTTGAAGTTGCCCTGGCAGTAGCCGACGCGAATCCAGCTTGCCACAAGCGAAGTAAGACGACTGCGGAACTCGGATGCGAGCAACACCACTTTTTCGGGAATGGTTAATTTCTTATCGATGACGTCAGCGTACTCACGTTCGATCAAGTGCAAAACAATCTTCTCTAGCTCCTCCATGGCTTTCGGGTGCTCCTTCTTGCGTGCGCGACGACTGAAAAGTTCGAGTTGGCCTACCCGAATGAATGACGGTGCGACGCGCGTCGAAATGGCGACTGCCTCAGATATAAGTGTGTCGGGTTCCATCGAGCGTGAACCCTCCGAGTACCACGGTCGCTTGACCTTCTCCGTTTTCGAAACGTACAAACTCAAAGACCGTGACGTTGGTACTCCGAGCGCGTGCATATGCTCCTGTGCTAGGAACTCGCGGATACTCGACCGCAAGACTGCGCGACCATCCGCACCGCGGCAGTATGGCGTTCGACCACCACCTTTTAGCTGCATCTCCCAGCGTTTACCTTTTATGACGGTCTCAAGCACAGAAACTGCACGACCATCACCGTACCCGTTGCCGGTTTTAAATGGGCACTGCTGGTTGTATTCGGTGCCAAAGATGGAAAGTGCGTACCCACATGCCCATCCGACTTTGCGCATCGGCTTTGGAACGTGCGAGATGTCGCCTGAGAACATTCTTACAAAGTTGGCCTTTTGCGCCATGCTGTCGGCGAAGCCAAGTTCGGAAAATAAGTTTTTACTGTGTGCGACGTACTCAGGGTCTTTGATTGGCGTAGGATTCACGGGGACATAATGACCCATGAAAACTTGCCTCGGTGCGTGATCGTCTCCGTTTGCTTTCGCGTCAGGATCATAGTTCAGAGTGTCCACGAGTGAATAGCTTGCTAATTTTGCGAGATCGTCGAGCGTCTCCACGGTTTGCGAGGCTTCTTGGGCCAGTTGGTTCCTCATAGCACTAACTCACAGCTCGGGTAGAACGTCTGTTTTCCTTTTGTGAGGATTGCTCCAAGACGGCTCTTCCATTCTGATCTATGCCTTGTCAGTATTGATTTTGAATACGGGGACCTATTAGAGCCCGATTTATTTTCTGAAATTATCCAGATGGAGTTTTTACTTAGCCCTTTTTCTGTGACTTTGGATTCGATATCATTGATGAACCTATGCTTATAGTGCTGGTTGACGTGATTTTTTAGTACTACGCTCATGAGGTTGCTCCCAAGTTAAGCCAAGAAAGAAAAGCGGCAGCCACAGGTGGATGTGGTGCCAGTATTGTTATCTGAGAATACGTTGATATTTAGTTCCGCTTTGGTTTGTCTAGACACTAATAATACTTGATCAATTTAGTCAGGTATTATTATAGATGCAATAAAAGAGGAATAATAGTGATTTATTTTAAAAATCCAAGTGAAATAAAAAACTTACAAAAATGTGTGCAAAAAAATTACAATATTAAAAAAAGCATAGTCCTAATAGAGATTTTAAAGTGACGTTCAAGTCTCTCCGTCGTACCAATTTGTAAGTCTTATAAAATCAAATAGATAAGTTATAGGCTTGATTAAAAAAACATACAACTCCTCTGGAACCCTCATTTCTTCTCGCTGTCATAATGTGGTGATAAAGTATCATATTGTTTTTAATTAGATTAAATCTTGATATTGATTAATGTAGGTTTGTAATTTTAATGACACTAAGTTGAATATTTTTCTAAGTGAAATAACGTATGCTGTTTTTGATAAAGCTTAAGAATCTTGGAAAAGATAAGGTATAATTTTACCTAGTGAAAGACGTTGAGTTTTATATGGTTTTCACGTTCTTTCTTAAATTGTTCTTTGCTAGAATAGAAAGAAAAAGCTAGCATAAATTGTGAATTTAATTTTCAAATGTGTGTGTAATAATTGGTTTATTAGTAATAAATGTGGTTTTTCTATTTAGGTTAAGTGAGTGCTAGAAAATTATTTTCCAATATTGTTGTTTATATTAGTGGGCCTCGGCATTGGGGTAGGTCCACTTATCCTCGGGAAGCTTGTGGCACCGCATCGACCAGATGCCGAAAAAAACTCTCCATATGAATGTGGATTCGAAGCATTTGAAGACGCTAGGATGAAGTTTGACGTTCGTTACTATCTAGTTGCAATTTTATTTATTTTGTTCGATTTGGAGATAGCATTTTTATTTCCCTGGGCAGTTGTGTTGCCAGAAATCGGACTATTTGGCTTTCTAGCTATGCTTGTATTTTTATTTGTGCTTGTGGTTGGTTTTGTATATGAATGGAAAAAAGGTGCGCTGGAATGGGATTAAATATTTTATCTAAACCATCACAAATGTTTGCAGAAATGAGGTGTGCTTAGTTGGCTATTGAAGGCGTATTAGAAAAAGGCTTTGTTACTACATCCTTAGATTCTTTAATAAATTACACTCGTACTGGCTCGTTATGGCCAATGACATTTGGCTTAGCTTGTTGTGCTGTCGAGATGATGCACGCTGGTGCAGCTCGTTATGACTTAGATCGTTTTGGTATTGTTTTTCGTCCTAGTCCAAGGCAATCGGACGTGATGGTAGTTGCTGGCACTTTGGTGAACAAAATGGCTCCAGCCTTACGTAAAGTTTATGACCAAATGGCCGAGCCACGTTGGGTGATATCTATGGGTAGTTGTGCAAATGGAGGTGGGTATTACCATTACTCTTATGCGGTTGTACGTGGTTGCGATCGGATAGTGCCTGTTGATGTTTATGTTCCGGGTTGTCCGCCAACGGCCGAAGCGCTGTTGTTTGGCATTATTCAGCTGCAGAAAAAAATTAAACGAACCAATACAATTGCGCGTTAATTCAATATAAATATGTCAAATAAATTAGAACAGTTAACGACGGACTTGAAGCTAGCCTTTAAGGATAGTCTTACTAAGGCATCCACAAATTTAAATGAGGTGACAGTCGAGTGCAAAGCAACAGACCTGATCGAAGTTTGTGTGAAGTTAAGAGACTCAACGGAGTTTAAGTTTGAACAGTTGATTGATTTGTGTGGTGTTGATTATTCAGAATATGAAGACGGTTTATGGGAAGGGTCGCGTTATGCAATTGTTTTGCACTTGCTGTCCGTAGCCAATAATCAACGTTTGCGTTTGCGCATTTTTGCCGTAGATGATGATTTCCCGGTCATGCCTACTTTGGTCGATGTGTGGCCAGTTGCTAATTGGTTTGAAAGAGAAGCGTTTGATCTGTTTGGTGTTATGTTTGAAAATCATCCTGATTTACGCAGGCTATTGACTGATTATGGCTTTGTTGGCCATCCATTTCGAAAAGATTTCCCAATGGTTGGGAACGTAGAAATGCGTTATGACCCAGTTCAGCAGCGTGTTATTTACCAGCCTGTGTCGATTGAGATGCGTAATAATGTACCACGTGTGATTCGTGATGAAGGTTCTCATAATGGCTGAAATTAGAAATTACACAATGAATTTTGGACCGCAACATCCAGCAGCTCACGGTGTGTTACGGTTAGTGCTGGAGCTTGATGGTGAAGTAATACAGCGAGCTGATCCACATATTGGCTTGCTGCATAGGGCTACAGAAAAATTAGCTGAAAATCGCACTTATCTACAAAGTGTGCCTTACATGGACAGATTAGACTATGTGTCTATGATGGCAAATGAGCATGCGTATGTTATGGCAATAGAGAAAATGCTAAAGCTGGAGGTGCCAATTAGGGCGCAGTATATTCGTGTCATGTTTGACGAAATCACTCGTATTCTGAATCATTTACTATGGTTAGGTGCTCATGCCTTAGATGTGGGTGCGATGACTGTGTTCTTATATGCTTTCAGAGAGCGTGAAGATTTGTTTGATATCTATGAGGCGGTATCAGGCGCACGCATGCATGCGGCTTATTATCGCCCGGGTGGTGTATATCGAGATTTGCCAAATCGTATGCCGCAACATGAAACGACTAAATTCCGTAGTGCCAAGCAAATTCATAAATTGAATCAAAATCGGCAAGGTTCTTTGTTGGATTTTATTGAAGATTTTACAAATCGATTCCCTACCTACGTGGATGAATATGAAACTTTGCTGACTGATAACCGAATTTGGAAACAGCGCACTGTTGGTATTGGTGTTGTATCGCCAGAGCGTGCATTGGCATTGGGCCTGACTGGGCCTATGTTGCGAGGATCGGGTATCGAATGGGATTTACGTAGAAAGCAACCATACGAGGTTTATGATAAATTAGATTTCGATATTCCCGTTGGTGTAAATGGTGATTGTTATGATCGTTATTTAATACGTATGGAAGAGTTTAGGCAATCAAATCATATTGTTAAGCAATGTGTGAAATGGCTACGCGATAATCCTGGTCCTGTGATCACTAGTAATAATAAAATAGCACCGCCAGATCGTGAAGGCATGAAAACCAATATGGAAGACATGATTCATCACTTTAAGTTGTTTACTGAAGGTTTTCATGTGCCGGCTGGTGAGGCTTATGCGGCAATTGAGCACCCAAAAGGTGAGTTTGGGATTTACATGGTTTCTGATGGAGCGAATAAACCGTATCGTTTGAAGATTCGCGCTCCTGGATTTGCTCATTTAGCAGCAATGGACGAGATGGTTCAGGGTCATATGTTGGCTGATCTAGTAGCTATTATTGGTACGCAAGACATAGTTTTCGGTGAAATTGACCGATGAAATCCATATTGAGAGTTAAGGCATGTTAAGCGAAGAAGCTATTAAAGATATTGATGTTGAGTTGATTAAATACCCTGAAGATCAACGTCAAGCAGCGGTAATGAGCGCTTTACGTATAGTACAAACAGAGCTCGGTTGGTTGTCTCCGAAATGCATCACTGATGTAGCTGACTACTTAAGAATGCCAGAAATTGCAGTGCTTGAAGTCGCTACCTTTTATAATATGTATGACCTCGAAGATAATGGGAAATATAAAATTAGTATTTGTACTAATATCTCATGCATGCTTCGCGATAGCGATGTGATTGTCGAACATCTGCAAAAAAAGCTTGGGATTGGATTTAATGAATCAACTGCAGATGGTAAGTTTTATTTGAAAGAAAGTGAATGTATGGGTGCTTGTGGCGGCGCACCTCTAATTCACATTAATAACACGAAAATGCATGAGTTTCTAACACCGGAAAAGATAGACGTTATCTTAGATGGGTTGAAATAGTGGCCACATGTAAAGCAATTAAGCCTGTAATGACTGATCTAAAAGGTCAGACATTGGTGTGCTTGCGCACACTTAAAGAAAAAACACCTGCATCGTTAGCAACTTATGAAAAGTTGGGTGGATATGCAGAATTAAAACGTATTGTTACAGGTAAAACTAAAGCAGTTGAAATTATCAATCAAATTAAAGCTTCAGGCTTGCGTGGTCGCGGCGGCGCTGGTTTTCCAACCGGACTTAAATGGAGTTTTATGCCACGATATTACGATGGCACAAAATATCTAGTATGCAATTCAGACGAAGGTGAGCCCGGTACTTTTAAAGACCGTGACATTATTCGTTACAACCCACATCAATTGATTGAGGGTATGGCAATTGCAGCTTACACCTTAGGTGCAGAAGTAGGTTATAACTACATTCATGGTGAAATTTGGGAAGAATATGAGATTTTTGAGGCAGCCTTAAAAGAAGCGACAGACGCTGGTTATATTGGCAAAAATTTGTTTGGTACTAATTTTAGTTTCGATTTGTATGCTGTGCACGGTTATGGCGCATATATTTGCGGCGAAGAAACGGCATTGATTGAGTCTATTGAAGGTAAAAAAGGTAACCCGAGATTTAAACCACCTTTTCCTGCAAGTTATGGGGTGTTTGGCCAGCCGACCAATGTAAATAATACGGAAAGTTTCGCAAGTGTGCCTTGGATAATGCAACATGGTGGGGGTGCATTTGCTGATTTAGGTGTCGCTGGCTCAGGTGGAACTAAGTTATTTTCAGTTTCAGGACATGTGGAAAAGCCAGGGAATTATGAAGTAAAGATGGGCACCTCTTTCAATGAATTGTTAGCGATGTCCGGCGGTATTTGGAAAGGCCGAAAGTTAAAGGCAGTGATTCCAGGGGGGCCTTCAACGCCAGTAATGACCGCTGAGGGTATTGCCGATGCCACCATGGACTATAACGGCTTGGGAAAAGCAGGTTCTAGCTTAGGTGCAGGTTCAATGATTGTGATGGATGAGACTACCTGTATGGTCAAAGCCCTGAAGCGCTTGTCTTACTTTTTTTATGAAGAAAGTTGTGGCCAATGTACGCCTTGCCGTGAAGGTACTGGTTGGGTGTATCGAGTGATTAAGCGTATTACAGATGGTAATGGGAAAATGGAAGACCTTGAGTTGTTGGCCGACGTAAGTAAAAACATTTCTGGCCGCACCATTTGTGCGCTAGGTGATGCCGCAGCAACACCTGTATTAAGTTTTATAAAACATTTTCGTCCAGAGTTTGAATATTACATTCAACATGGCAAAAGTATGGTTGACGGTAAATAGATGCTAAATATTGAAATTGATGGTCAGCAATTAGAAGTTGACGACGGCACGACGATTATTGATGCTGCGGATAAAGTAGGCATTTCGATTCCACGTTTTTGCTACCATAAAAAATTATCTGTTGCGGCAAATTGCCGAATGTGTCTTGTCGAGGTTGAGAAGTTTCCTAAACCTTTGCCCGCATGTGCGACACCAGCTACTGATGGCATGAAGATTTTTACACGTAGTAAATCTGCTGTCGAAGCGCAAAAAAGTGTGATGGAATTTTTGTTAATTAATCACCCACTTGATTGTCCAATTTGCGATCAAGGTGGTGAATGTGATTTGCAAGATATTGCAGTCGGTTATGGGTCTAGTGGCTCACGATATACCGAAGAAAAACGTGTGGTATTTGAAAAAAATATTGGGCCGTTGATTAGCACTGATATGACACGCTGCATTCAATGTACGCGTTGCGTGCGATTCTTAAAAGAAGTGGGTGGAATGCAAGAGCTTGGGATGGTAGGGCGAGGAGAACATGCAGAGGTTACTGCCTATATTGATAAAAGTGTGAATTCTGAATTATCAGGCAATATTATTGATTTATGTCCAGTGGGAGCTTTAACCAATAAGCCATTCCGTTATTCTGCACGAAGTTGGGAGCTTGTCCGTCGCCCATCAATTGCACCACATGATAGTTTAGGCTCGCATATTGAAGTTCACGTTAAAGACAACAAAGTAATGCGTGTGTTGCCGCGTGAAAAAGAAAGTATTAACGAATGTTGGTTGTCTGATCGTGATCGTTACTCTTATGAAGGGTTAAATAGCCCTGACCGCCTTCAAGTCCCCATGATTAAGCACAACGGTGCTTGGCAAGAAACAGATTGGAAAACTGCGCTAGAGTTTTCCTCAGGTCAATTAAAAGACATTACAAATCAACATGGTAGCGATAGTCTGGGCGTGCTAGTCTCACCTAATAGCACGATGGAAGAAGGCTACTTAATAAAGCAGTTAGCAGCAGGTTTGGGTTGTGGCAATGTTGATTATAGATTACGTCAAACTGATTTTAGATTAGATGGTAAACGAGTTGGCACTCCTTGGATGGGTTGTAACATTGATCATTTAGAAAAATTAGATCGTATATTACTTATTGGCTCTAACTTGCGTAATGAGCACCCTTTATTAGCGCAGCGTTTCCGCAAAGCAGTTGATAATGGCGCTGAACTTTCAATTATTAGTCCTTTAGACAATAACCCGCTCATGGATGTGGCACATAAAATTATTACCACACCAAATGACATGGTTAATGTGTTGGCACAAATATTAAAAGCGATGTCTGGTTTGCAACGTTTATCCTTATTCTTACCTGAAACATTAAGAGAAAACTTAGAAAAAATTCATGTGCGCCCAAACACTGAGAAAATGGCAGAAAGTCTTGCTGGTATGGGAAGAGACTTACATTTGATTGCACCTAAAGTAGGTATCTTTATAGGTAATATTGCATTGAGCTCACCACGGTTTACCGAAATGTACAGCTTGGCAGAGGCGATAGGTGGGGTTTGTGGCGCAAAAGGTGGCATTCTACCTGCTGCGGCTAACAGTACAGGGATGCATTTGCTTCATGTCATGCCTTCAGCAACGGGCATGCATGCACGGGCAATGCTTGAAGTGCCACGTAAGGCGTATTTATTACTCAATATTGAGCCTGAGTTAGATTGTCAGCACGCTGCATTAGCTAAGGCTGCAATGGCAAAAGCTGAGTGTGTAGTTGCACTGACCGCGTACAAATCAACAGCTTTAGATGATGCAGATGTATTATTGCCGATTGCGCCATTTACCGAAACTTCAGGTTCTTTCATGAGTTTAGAAGGTAGGATTCAAACCTTTAAAGCTGCTGTTAAGCCATTAGGCGAATGCCGTCCGGCATGGAAAGTACTTCGCGTGTTAGCAAACACTTTAGGTTTGCAAGACTTTGATTTCAATAGTACCGATGATGTGAGAAATGAAATGTTTGATGGTGAAAAGCCATCCACAGTTGCATGGCGTAATTTGAATAATAATATGAAAGAACTTGTTGAAATTGAGGTGAAAATTGAATCGCCTAGATTGCAACGTATAGGTGAAGTGCCGCAATATGAAGCTGATCCTATTGTAAGGCGCTCAATACCATTACAGAAAACTAAATACAATATTAAGCCGATGGCACGTATGCATCCTGATGAAATGCGTTTGCAAGCCGTGGTTGATGGAGAGGAAGTGTTGGTTAAACAGGATAATGGTAGTGCAGTATTGACAGTACAAACTGATGCCCATGTAGCAATGGGGTGTATAAGAGTAGCTGCTGCACATGAAGATACTATTGGTTTAGGCGATATGATGGGCGATATTTCTCTAGAAAAAATTACAGTAAAAAGCAGGAAGGAAGTCCAAACTTAATGGGATTTTTAGCAGATATTTTTGGTAGCTATTGGCCAGCAATTGAGCTGGTTGCGTGGACGTTGATTAAAATCATCGCCATTGTGCTACCTTTAATGATCGCTATTGCTTACTTAACGTTAGCTGAGCGTAAAGTCATCGGTTTTATGCAAGTGCGTATAGGCCCAAACCGGGTTGGTTATTTCGGTTTATTACAGCCGCTAGCGGATGGCTTGAAGTTGTTGTTTAAAGAAATTATTGTACCTACAGCTTCAAACAAAGGGTTATTTTTGCTCGGGCCTGTACTGGTTATTGCACCTGCATTTGCTGCTTGGGCAGTTATTCCTTTCGATGCGACTAAAGTGTTAGCTGATATCAACGCTGGTTTATTATATATTTTAGCGATGACCTCTATTGCAGTCTATGGGGTGATTATTGCAGGCTGGGCTTCTAACTCTAAATATGCATTTTTAGGTTCCTTAAGGTCTGCTGCGCAAATTGTTTCTTATGAAATTGCAATGGGTTTTGCTTTGGTTGGTGTGATAATGGCAGCAAATAGCTTGAATTTAGGTGATATTGTCATGGGTCAAACAGGTGGTATTTTTCAGTGGTATTGGTTGCCACTTTTCCCTTTATTTATCGTATATTTCATTAGCGCAGTGGCAGAAACGAACCGCTTACCTTTTGATGTAGCTGAGGGCGAGTCTGAAATTGTTGCTGGTTTTCATGTGGAATATTCAGGTATGGCCTTTGCTATATTTTTCTTAGCTGAATACGCCAATATTTGGTTAGTCTGCACCTTAACAGCATTGATGTTTTTGGGCGGCTGGTTGTCACCTATCCCATCTTTAATTCCAGATAGTATATTTTGGTTATTTGCCAAAATGGCATTTTGTGTATTTTTCTTTTTATGGTTTAGAGCGACTTTTCCACGCTACCGTTATGATCAAATTATGCGGTTAGGGTGGAAAGTATTTATCCCAATTACGATTGTTTGGATTGTGTTCGTAGGCGGAATTATGCAAACCCCATTTGGATATTTGTTTCACTAATTATGACTAAAAATATAAAAAATATACTAGCTAGCTTAATGCTCTGGGAACTGCTGAAAGGAATGGCATTAACTGGTCGCTATTTATTTGCGCGTAAAATTACCATTCAATACCCTGAAGAGCGGACGCCTCAATCACACCGCTTTCGAGGATTGCATGCACTACGTCGGTACCCGAATGGGGAAGAGCGCTGCATTGCTTGTAAATTATGTGAAGCTGTATGTCCTGCACTTGCAATTACCATTGAGTCAGAGCAACGCGAAGATAATACGCGCCGTACCACGCGTTATGATATTGATTTAACCAAGTGTATTTTCTGTGGGCTATGTGAAGAATCTTGTCCCGTAGACAGTATTGTTGAAACTCGCGTCTTTGATTATCACGGCGAACAGCGCGGAGACTTACTTTATACCAAAGATATGTTGTTAGCTGTCGGTGATAAGCATGAAAAACAAATTGCAGCGGATCGCGCGCTTGATAAGCAGTTTAGGTAAATATAATGTTATTTACTGACTATATTTTTTATACGCTAGCCACTATTTTATTATTCGCCGCATTGCGAGTGGTAACTACACGTAACCCTGTGCATGCCGCCTTGTTTTTAGTGCTAGCCTTTTTTACTGCATCCGGCATATGGCTATTATTAGAAGCTGAGTTTTTAGCAATTGTTTTAGTTTTAGTCTACGTGGGAGCTGTCATGGTGCTCTTCTTGTTTGTCGTGATGATGTTAGATATTAACCTCGATAAACTGCGTGAAGGTTTCTGGGATTACTTACCTATGGCTGGATTTATTGGCGTGTTAATGGCAATTGAGATGGCAATGGTGTTAGGTGGTAAATATTTTGCTACACCTGAAAATGTGACGCGGGAAGCAGGTCATAGCAACACAGCCGAACTTGGGCGAGTGATGTATACCGACTACTTATTACCATTTGAATTAGCTTCAGTCATTTTACTAGTAGCAATAATAGCGGCAATTACGCTAACACTTAGAGATAGAAAAGAAAGTAAATCGATGAATGTGGCTGACCAAGTAAAAGTGCGTAAACAAGATCGTATGCGGGTTGTAAAAATGAAATCTGAGTCAAGAATTGATGCATCAAAGTCTACTTCTAAAGAAGATGGAGAAGATGCATGACAGTCGGTCTTTCTCACTATTTAATTTTAGGTGCGTTACTTTTTTCTATTAGTGTCATTGGTATTTTCTTAAACCGTAAAAATGTCATTATTTTGTTAATGGCAATTGAATTAATGTTACTGGCTGTGAATCTAAATTTTATTGCATTTTCGTATTATCTAAATGACATTGCTGGGCAAGTATTTGTATTTTTTATCCTAACTGTTGCCGCAGCCGAATCAGCCATCGGTTTGGCTATTTTGGTTGTGTTGTTTAGAAATTTACGTACGATTAATGTAGATGATATAGATTCACTTAAAGGCTAAACAATAATAATGACCATACAATTTTTACTTTGGATTCCATTATTGCCGTTGTTAGCGGCAGTCATTGTTGGCCTTTTCGGAAAAAAAATTCCACGCAGCGCAGCGCATTGGTTAACGGTGCTTTCAGTTGCTGCAGCATTTGTCCTGTCATCTATTGTACTGAATGCCACAATGGACGGCTTTAAACTCAATGAAAATTTATATACTTGGCTTACCTCGGGTGACATTACGTTCAGTGTCGGGTTTTTAATAGATAATCTAACCGCGATGATGATGGTTGTGGTCACATTTGTATCACTAATGGTGCATATCTACACCATTGGTTATATGGAAGAGGACCCTGGTTATAGCCGCTTTTTTAGCTACATTTCATTATTTACTTTCGCTATGCTGATGTTGGTTATGTCTAACAACTTTATGCAATTGTTCTTTGGTTGGGAAGCCGTCGGTTTGGTGTCGTATTTATTGATTGGTTTTTGGTATACCAAACCTAGTGCAATTTATGCGAACTTAAAAGCATTCTTGGTGAATAGAGTCGGTGACTTTGGCTTTTTATTAGGTATTGGTTTAGTTTTGACCTATAGCGGTAGCTTAGACTATGCTGAAGTATTTAAATCTGCACCATCGTTTGCCGATATGCAAATTAGCGTGTTGCCAAATGTTAACTGGTCGGTAATGACATTAATGTGTATTTTATTGTTCATTGGAGCGATGGGTAAGTCAGCACAAGTGCCACTGCACGTCTGGTTGCCCGACTCTATGGAAGGTCCAACGCCAATCTCAGCACTAATTCATGCTGCAACCATGGTTACCGCAGGTATCTTCATGGTGGCCCGTATGTCGCCATTGTTTGAGCTATCAACAACTGCGTTATCTTTTGTGATGATTATCGGTTCCATCACGGCCTTATTTATGGGTTTGCTCGGTATTATTCAAAACGATATTAAACGTATCATTGCTTACTCAACATTGTCGCAACTTGGGTATATGACGGTAGCGTTAGGCGCTTCAGCATACTCAGTTGCCATATTTCATTTGATGACGCATGCGTTTTTTAAAGCTCTCTTATTTTTGGCGGCAGGCGCTGCAATTATGGGCATGCATCATGATCAAGATATTCGAAACATGGGTAATTTAAAAAAATACATGCCTGTGGTTTGGATAACAACTTTAATTGGTTCTTTAGCCTTGATAGGAACGCCATTCTTTTCTGGGTTTTACTCAAAAGACAGCATTATTGAAGCAGTGAAGTTCTCACATATCTTTGGTAGTGGTTTCGCTTATTTTTCAGTCCTTGCTGGCGTGTTTATTACTGCATTTTATTCTTTCCGTCTTTATTTTATTGTATTCCATGGCAAAGAAAAATGGCGAGATAATACCAACGCTCATGATGATGACCACCATCATGGTTTGGCACCTAAAGACAACCCACATGAACCAGGTTGGGTAGTTAAGCTTCCTTTAATTTTATTAGCAATCCCCTCTGTATTTATTGGCTATGTCACGATGGTGCCTATGCTTTATGAAGACTTTTTTTCTGGGGTTATTGTTGTAAATGCTGAAATACATGGTGCAATGGAAGAGCTAACACATCATTTCGTCACTATATTACATACCCCAGCCAAAATGGCTCTTCATGGTTTTGCTACGTTGCCCTTTGCATTGGCAGTATTTGGTGTGTTGTTGGCATGGTTCTTTTATATGAAACGTCCTGATATCCCAGCATTCTTAAAAGATAAATTTTCATTAATATATCAAGTGCTAGAAAACAAATACGGTTTTGATGCTTTTAATGAAAAGTTTCTCGCAGGTGGCGCACGATTCATTGGTAACAAGTTATGGAAAATTGGTGATGTACAGTTAATTGATGGCGCTATTGTTAACGGCACAGCAAAACTCATTGAAAAGTTATCTCAAATCGTACGCGAGCTGCAGTCCGGGTTAATCTATCATTATGCATTTGCGATGATTATTGGCGTATTTTTATTTTTAACACTATTCAACAAGATTATTTAATGTTCGCCAATCATATTCTAAGCTTATCTATTTGGGTGCCAATCGTTGCTGGCATTGTAGTATTGATCGTTGGTAATGACGCCAAAGCAAGCATGACACGCTGGGTTTCTTTAATTGGTAGTTTGCTCGGCTTCGCTGTTACTTTGCCTTTGTATTTCAATTTCGACTATGTACAAACTGGGTTTCAGTTTCAAGAAATTGCTACTTGGATTCCGGCATTTGATATTTATTACCATCTTGGTGTAGATGGTATTTCAGTTCCTCTCATTATCCTAACTAGCTTTATTACCATAATATGCATTGCCGCTTCTTGGGAAGCTATTAGTAAAAATATTTCCCAATATATGGCGTCATTTCTCATTATGAGCGGCATTATGATAGGTGTTTTTAGTGCGCTTGATAGCATTTTGTATTACGTGTTTTGGGAGGCAATGCTAATTCCAATGTTTTTAATTATCGGCATATGGGGTGGACCGAATCGAGTTTACGCCACGATTAAGTTTTTTCTTTACACGCTCTTAGGTTCGTTATTAATGCTGGTGGCATTCATTTATCTTTATCACCAGACAGGTAGCTTCTCAATTATTGAGTTTTACAAACTACCTATGCCACTTAATGTGCAAGTACTTATTTTTATGGCATTCTTTATGGCATTTGCGGTAAAAATACCAATGTGGCCCGTGCATACCTGGTTACCTGATGCACACGTAGAAGCACCAACAGCAGGTTCGATTGTTTTAGCTGCGGTTATGTTGAAATTAGGAGGTTATAGCTTTTTACGCTTTGCTATGCCTATAGCACCAGATGCATCACGTTACTTAGATGTCTTTATGATTACTTTGTCACTCATTGCTATTTTATATATTGCTTTAGTTGCTTTAGTACAAAAAGATATGAAAAAGCTCATTGCTTATTCATCAATTTCACATATGGGGTTTGTAACTTTAGGATTCTTCTTGTTTAGCCAATTAGCACTTGAAGGTGCAATAGTACAAATGATTTCACATGGCTTTATTTCAGCTGCGATGTTCTTATGTGTTGGTGTATTGTATGACCGTATGCATAGTCGAGAAATTGCTGATTATGGCGGCGTAGCGAATACGATGCCAGTCTTTGCAGCGTTTGCTGTCCTATTTGCCATGGCGAATAGCGGGTTGCCAGGCACCAGTGGTTTTGTTGGCGAGTTCATGGTGATTTTAGCTGCCGTTAAAGAAAACTTTTGGGTTGCCTTTATTGCAGCGACAACATTAATATTCGGAGCATCTTATACCTTGTGGATGATAAAGCGTGTTTTTTACGGTGCTATTGCTAATGACAATGTTTCAGCCTTAAAAGATTTGAATAGACGGGAGTTTGTAATATTAGGGGTGTTGGCAATATTAGTAATCGGTTTTGGGGTTTACCCTCAGCCATTGACTGACATGATGCAGGTCACATCCGCACAGTTCTTTGAACATATGGCAAGTAAGTTGCCAAGCGCAGGAATTTAAAAAGCATGTCAACAATTAATACAGATTTAATGACGTCATTGCCAGAAATCATCATGCTATGCATGGCCATGTTTATTCTCATTCTTGATTTATTTTTAAACGATAAAAATCGTATTGTTATTTATGGTTTAACACAGTTAACTTTATTAGTAAGCGCGTATTTAGTATGGAATACCCATACGATTGATATCGATTATGCATATAACGCATTGTTTGTTGATGATGCGCTTAGTGATACGTTAAAAATCACCACATTATTAGGTGCATTCGTTATGCTCACTTACACGCGATATTACCTGCAAGTTCGTAATTTATTTAAAGGTGAGTATTATGCATTAGTTTTATTTGCTACATTGGGCATGATGGTCATGATTTCAGGCCAAAGCATGCTCACCATTTATATTGGATTAGAGTTGTTATCACTTTGCTTGTATGCCCTTGTAGCAATGGATAGAGATAATGCTGCAGCAACTGAGGCGGCGATGAAATACTTTGTGCTTGGTGCATTAGCTTCGGGAATGTTGCTTTATGGTATGAGTATGATTTACGGTATGACAGGCAGCTTGAATATTGCTGAAATTGCTAATGTATTAAATGAATCAAATGCCAAAAATCCTGTACTTATTTTAGGTTTAGTTTTTATTGTTTCAGGACTTGCGTTTAAGTTTGGAGCAGTGCCTTTTCATATGTGGGTACCCGATGTGTATCATGGGGCACCTACCGCAATTACGATCCTCATTGGATCTATACCTAAATTTGCAGGCTTTGCTATTGCCATTCGGCTATTAGTTCAAGGCTTATATCCATTAGCCGCAGATTGGCAGGATATGCTGATGATTATGGCTGTCTTATCTATTGCTATCGGTAATATCACTGCTATTGCTCAGACGAATATTAAACGTATGCTGGCATACTCCACTATTTCGCATATTGGCTTTATGTTGTTTGGTTTAATGAGTGCAAGTTTGAATGGTTTTGCATCTAGTATGTTTTATATTATTAGCTACGTATTAATGACGCTAGCTGGCTTCGGTATTATTTTACTGTTATCAAGAAAAGGTTTTGAAGCGGAAAAACTTGATGATTTAAAAGGGTTAAATCAGCGCAGCCCATGGGTGGCATTTATGATGCTCATAACAATGTTTAGTATGGCAGGGGTTCCACCCACATTAGGTTTTTATGCAAAATTCACTGTGCTGCAAGCAGCATTGCAAGCAGGATTTGTTTGGGTAGTTGTGTTTGCCGTATTAATGGCAACAGTGGGGACATTTTATTATTTACGTGTTGTTAAGTTGATGTATTTCGACGGACCAAACGATCATTCAACTATTCAAGCACCAGTAGATATGCGCACTTTGTTAAGCTTAAATGCACTGGCATTATTATTTATTGGTGTTATGCCTCAGTGGCTGTTAAGTGTCTGTGCAAAAGCAATGTTTGTCAGTTTGCAGTAATAAATACTAAGAGTTAGATTAATAAAAAGCCAGGTAATTTACCTGGCTTTTTATTAATGAAAATAAATATACTATTTAAGGAGTGCCAATAATCTGTAAATGCCTCGCAGAATTAGTATGTCTATTTTAACTCCACGGCCATTTAGCCATCCAAGTTTCTTCTAAAGCAGTACCATCACCTAATAAATCAGCTTTGCAATCACGACCAGTTTTTAAACAATTGTCTACTATCCTATTAATTATGGCTTCATCCCATCCATTCATCCAATCGCCATGCAACGAATTACCACCTTTGCCACCTTGATAATTATCAGAAGCTAAACGCCAATTTGATGTATCGTTTGTACCTATACGATATGTCACAACATATGAGATATTAGGAATCGTTACTGGGTGGCTAGTAGGACAAGATGTATATTCACCATAAGCCATGTGCGATTTATGGTCAGGACTATCTAAATTCACCCCATCCCAACATTTAGGAAAATCTAAGATATATTCTAATGTTTTACCTCTTGAGCAAGCTGGAATATGTTTTTGCCGTGATCCATAATCTTCATTACAGGTATACCTTACATTTTCAGCTTGGTTGTTTGAAGCCTTTGAGTTGCCTGCAATCATACGTAAACCTTTGGGTGGCGAAACTACTTCCTGAGGATTCGTTGTTTTGTAGTAAACAATAATTCTTTCTGGAGCCAGGGGTGTGTTTGTTGCTGTATCAATCATTGTGGGTGCCCAATAAGCAGATCTATTTGCAATGCCACCACTACATGTGCTTCTACCTTTAAGGGGCAAGGTGGCAATGTCAGTTTTGTAATTCGTTGTTTTGTTTCCCCAAAAGGTATGGTTGTGAGATGCGCCTTGTTGATTTGGATAAATAAGTGGGTCATCATTTGACATATGACTGTATCTACAATTAAGCCTGAAATCTCCAAATGTAGCTGTGCCAATTGAAGAGTTTGCAGAGACAATATCTAATGTATCGCTCCCAGCATCACCTATTGGCTGTTTGCTAATATCAATTGCCGGCATATTAGCCACTTGGATAATATTAGGCGCTGAGCTTGTAGGAGCAGGAGCAGGAGCAGGAGCAGGAGCAGGAGCAGGAGCAGGAGCAGGAGCAGGAGCAGGACCAGGAGCAGGA
>RCNB010000886.1_pt1 | contig 19355 bp, 16 predicted proteins | sample 2041321 | NCBI WGS metagenome assembly RCNB01 (sample SAMN09708232, study PRJNA481090) | Marine sediment metagenome, whole genome shotgun sequencing project. | reverse complement strand
CGGCGTAAAGGGATTAACTCTCCCCATCCTATACCCCAACAACCCCGTCACCCTTGCACCGCCCACCCCCCACCGCGTAAACCCCCCCAGGAAAAGGGGACGGTCCCCTTTTTGAAAGAGATAATTTTCGTGACCGCGGAAGTCGCTGCAACAACACGTCCCAACTCTGTCCCGACACGACCGATCCCGCGGATGAAGGGGCACTGGTTCTGGGGCTGCGCGCTCGAACTGGCTGGCGAACGTTCGAACTTCCTGATCGACAATCACGCGAAGTACGGAGACGTGTTCATCTCCCGAGCGCTGGTTCGCGATCTCCTGTTCGTTCGGGACCCTGCGGTCGTGAACGCGATCAACGTCACGCATTGGGCCGACTTCTACAAGCCCGACTACATCAAGTCGATGTGGAAGCCGTTCCTCGGCGACGGCCTCATTCCCAACGACGGAGAGTCTTGGAAGCGCCAACACAAGCTGATCCTTCCCGGCTTTCATAAAAAGCGTGTCGACGCGTACGCCCCGACGATGGCCGCGTTCACAGAGCGCATGCTCAACCGTTGGAAAGAAGGTGAGCGCCGCGACATGCGTCTGGAGCTCAACGCGCTGGCGCTCGAGGTCGTGGCGGACACCTTGTTCGACATCGACATTGGAGAGGGCGACTCCGAGACGATCCGCGACGCACTTGCCGACATCAGTGAAATCCTGGTCACCGACGCGGACAAGATGATCCCGCGCCCCGACTGGTGGCCCACCGCCGCGAACCGTCGAAAGAAGCGAGCCATCGCGAGGATTGAGGAGATCATTCGACGGGTGCACGAAGAGCGCCGCACGAACAAGAAAGACCGCGGCGACCTATTCTCCCACATGGTGTTCGTCGAAGACGAGCAAGGCGGGATGTCCGACAAGCAGCTTCGCGATGAAGCGATGACCTTGATCTTCGCTGGCCACGAGACGACGGCGCACGCGCTAACTTGGACCTGGTACCTGCTTGCGAAAAACCCCGACAAAGTCGCCAAGATGAGAGAGGAGCTCATCGGGGTCCTGCAGGGCAGGCGTGCCGAGATCGAGGATCTCCCCAACCTTCCGTATCTCGAGATGGTCGTGAAGGAATCGCTGCGGCTTCTGCCGTCCGTGTGGGCGTACGCACGCCAAGCGCAACGCGATCTCGTCATCGAGGGCTACGAGATCAAGAAGGGCCAGACGATCACGATCAGCCACATCGCCGCCGGTCGGAACCCGAAGTACTACGACAATCCGCTGGAGTTTCGACCCGAGCGCTGGACACGCGACTTCGAACGAAGTCTTCCGCGAGGCGCCTACGTTCCGTTCGCAGGCGGCCCACGCGTATGCCTCGGCAAGCAGTTCGCGATGATCGAGATGCGAATGATCCTCGCCACGCTGTTGCAGCGGATCGAGCCCAACCTCGCCGACGGCTTCGAGCCTGACTTCGTGACCGAGCTGTCGATGCATCCGGGCGAGCGCGGCATGCAGGCTGACGTGCGTTTCTACTAGCGAACCTCGCCGGGCTTCCCTCAAGTGCTGCGTTCGAGGAATCGGAGCCAGAGCACGGACGATATGGAAGCGAAGTACTCGTAGGCCAGAACGCCCCAAGTGTACCCGGTACTGCTTTCGTCGACCCACAAGCCGTAGCTACGACTCAAGGCAAGACAGCCGCCTACGATGGCGAGGGTAAGCAGAAAGTTCGGAAGGAACCGCGTGTCCAAAAGCGCCAGCATGGCGAACAGACCTACTGCGGTTTGCACGCCGCCGTACATCGCACGCAGATCGCTGTTGCCGCTTGGGGTGAGGCCCACGACCCCAATGACGTCTGCGATGAGATTGATGTCGAACACGCACATCAGGCCCCAGGGCAACCACACCAACACGGTGAATAGGAGGTACAGCTTGATGTACTTCATTGGGTCTGCGCTCCGCAGAACAGGCTACGTCAGCCCAGCCTCGCAGGAGATGCTGGTGCGCTTCGCGGACGCATCCTTCAGCGCTATGTCCTCTAGATCAAAGGGTTTTACGCCACTCGCCGGTCTAGCAGGGCTCACTCCAAGCCGTCAATAAGAAGAAAGAAACATAATACAAATCTTGTCTGCTGTATCATGCCGTGTTATCACTCTCTTCGCAGCCGCGGCTGCGCTCTACCAGAGGCTCGAGATGGCAACAATTATCATAGACGACTGCATCAACTGCGGGGCTTGCGAGGACGAGTGCCCGAATGGGGCCATCTCGATGGGAGAGGAGATCTTCGTCATCGATCCCATGCTCTGCACCGAGTGCGTGGGTCACCACGGGGAGCAAATGTGCGCCGCCGCCTGTCCCCCAGAGGTCTGCGTCCAGGATGACGAGAGAGTCGAAACCGAAGAGACTCTTTTCGCCCGGGCGCAGAAGATCCATCCCGACCGATCACTTACCCTCACCACCGAGACCTCGCACTACCGTGCGAACCAGAGCTGAGGCGAGAGGAACGAATTGATGTCTGAGTACGACGTAGTCATCGTGGGCGCGGGCCACAACGGTCTCACTGCCGGAGTCGAGCTACAGCGCGCTGGCAAGAAGGTCCTGATCCTCGAGAAGACCAACTGGCCCGGCGGGCAAGCAGCGACCAAGGAGCTCTTCAAGGGCTACAAGCACAGCGTCGGCGCCTGGGCGCTTCTTATCTTCCGTGAAGAGCTGATCAAGTACCTCGAGATGGACAAAGAGGGCTTTGAGCTCATCCGTCCGGAGAGTTCGTTCACGGTCTTCGGGGATGAGGATGATACGCCTTTCATCGGCTACACCGACCCGATCGACCTTGCGAATCATCTTGCCGAGGACCACGGCATCGAGGCCCTGGACGGCTTCAATAGCCTCGGCTCGTTCTTCGCCAACTTCAAGGAGATGTTCGAGAAGTACATGCACGAGAAGCCTCCCACGCTGGAGGAGATCATCGCGATGGCACCCGATGAGAAGACGCGACGGGCTCTTTCCAAACTCAGCTACGGAAGCGCGATGGAGGTCATCCGCGAGTTCTTCAAGGAGTCTGACGAGCACAGTCTGATTCAGGGCTCGCTTTCCGCTTCGGCTATAGATGGCACACACATGGGTCCCTTTACGAAGGGCAGCGCACTTTCGATGTCGTACCACTACACCGCCGGCGACACCTACGACTTCAAGATCCCGAAGGGTGGCATCGGCACCGTCTCTTCCACGCTCCAGAAAGTGTTCGAACGCTACGGCGGCGAGGTCCGCTTCAAGGCCATCGTGGACAAGTTCATCACCGAAGACGGCGCGGTTACTGGCGTTCGCCTCAAAGATGGCGAGGAGATTCGTTCGAAGGCTGTCATTTCGACCCTTGATTCGAAGATGACCTTCGCGCATCTCTGCGAGCCGGGCAGCTTGCCCACGGACTTCAGCAACGCCGTCGACGACATTGAATACGCGAACGGCTACGTGCAGGTCCACATGACCATCAAGCGCCTGCCGACTTTCACGAAACAACTCGCGTTCGTGAACGGCACCGTGCAGAGCTGGCTCGTCGCCTACATCAAGTCGCCCGAGCAGCTTCACCGCGCCTGGCAGCAATCGCGGGCCGGGCAGGTCGCCGACGATCCGGCGGTGTACTGCTACTTCCCTTCGCAGCTCGATTCGAGCCTCGCGCCCGACGACGGTACCCATACCTGCACCATGTTCTCGCACTATTTCCCGACGGACATTCCGGCGGGCAAGCACAACGAGATGAAGACCCTGATGGTCGATCGGATGATCACCCAGATGGAGAAGGTCATCCCCGACTTCCGAGACCTGATCATGGACCAGGTCGTCTTTACCCAGCAGTACTTCGAGAAGGCCTTCAACGCGACCGAGGGCGATTTCTCGATGGGGCTTCTGCATCCAGGTCAGATGTTCGGCGACCGCCCGGTCCCGGGTTGGGACGGCGGCCACGAGACCCCTCTTGGAAACCTTTTCATGGCTGGTGGTGCTTGCCACCCCGGCCCTGGAGTGACCTGCCTACCCGGTCTCAACGGCGCCCGCATCGTGCTCGCGCACCTCGGCCAAGAGAAAGAGCAAGCGGCGGAATAGCCAGCACGACAACACATGGACGACTTCAACCCTCTGGTCCTCTTGATCCCCTTCATCGCGGGATTCATCGGCTGGTTTACGAACTGGCTCGCCGTCAAAGCAACCCTCTTCCCGGTGGAGTTTGTCGGAATTCCGCCGCTATTCGGCTGGCAGGGCGTCATCCCGAAGAACGCGGAGGAGATGTCACTGAGCTTCAGCCAGCTCATTCACGAGAAGCTCGTGAACATCGAGGAGATTTTCTCGGGAATCAGCCACGAGGACAACGAGGAGCTCGACCGCATCGTCGAGGACGTGTCCCGGGAGATCATCCGCGAGTTCTCGACGAACATTGCTCCTGAGTCCTGGGACCGCGCCAGAGAGAAGTTGCGCGACTACATCAACACCTTGGTGCGGCGGAATGTGCGAAGCGTGACGGTGGAGATCCTCGAACGCATGGGCAAGGAGGCAGCTGACTTCATCGACATCGACGCGATCGTACGCGACGCGATGGTTGAGGACCGCGCCCTGCTCGGCCGGGTGCTGCTCGAGATCGCGGGCCCTGAGTTCAAATTCATCGAGCGGTCGGGCCTTTGGTTCGGCTTCCTGTTTGGCGTCTTCCAGATGCTGGCTTGGATCGTCTATCCGGCCGCTTGGGTGCTCCCCGCGGCCGGTTTCCTGGTTGGCTACGTCACGAACTGGCTTGCGCTGAACCTGATCTTCGAGCCGCGTGAGCCGAAACAGATTGGACCGTTCCGGATCCAAGGGGTCTTCATCAAGCGGCAACGCGAAGTGGCGACTTCATTTGCCGACGTCATCGCCGAACGCGTCTTGAATGCCGAACAGATGGTGAAGCATCTGACAGACGGACCGTCGCGCGATCGAGTCCTCGGGATTCTCGAAGATCAGGTCCAGGAAAGCATGAAAGCATACGAGCGTGACGCGATGGTGGCGATGCTCGTCTCCAAGGACAAACTCGCGGAGGCCAAGGCCGACCTGCTCGACCGAGTGCGGAACGCGAACATGAGCGACAGCGGCCAGATCAAGGCGTTCGCCGACCAGTCACACCACATCCACGCTCAGCTCGAGGAGAACCTAGCTTCCCTCGACGCTGCTGAGTTCAGCGGGATCCTCCGCCCGGTGTTTCAGAAGGACGAATGGAAGCTCGTCCTCGCCGGCGGCGTCATCGGTACAGGCATCGGCGCCCTGCAGATCGTTCTGCTCTTTGGCGGCTTCTAGGAGGGCGAGATCACTGGACCGCTTCGATCGATGATGCGGGATTTCGGCGTGTGGAAGGCTGAAGTGGAATGGGCGACTCAGTGAATCAAGACGCCTCGAAAACGAAGACGCACTACCGAACATGCCACCTCTGCGAAACGATGTGCGGGATCGCAGTCGACTATCGCGGAGACGAGATCCTCTCGATTCGGGGTGACCAGGACCACGTCCTCAGCAAGGGCAACATCTGCCCGAAGTCCTCCGGGCTGCAAGACGTCCACACCGACCCCGATCGTCTTCGTAGACCGATCAAGAAGGTCGATGGAGAGTGGCACGAGATCGGTTGGGACGAAGCGTTCGACGAGACCGCGACTCGCTTGGCCGACATTCAACGCCGCCACGGGTTGGACTCGATCGCGAGCTACACGGGACGAAGTATCGCCCACAATATCGGTGCGCTCCTCACGGTGATGCCGACGCGGATGTTGATGGGGACCAAGAGCGTCTACACGGCATCGACGGTCGATCAGCAGCCGCACAATTTCGTTTGGTACTTCATGTTTGGTCATCAATTCATGGCCACGATCCCGAACCTCGATCGCACCGACTACTACTTGATGCTCGGAACCAACCCGAAGATTTCGAACGGCGCCCAGATGGCGACCGGCGCCAACGTCTACAAAAAGCTAGACGCGATTCGGGCACGCGGCGGCCAGGTGGTCCTGATTGACCCACGGCGAACCGAGACTGCAGAGCATTGCAGCGAGCATCACTTCATTCGCCCATCGACCGATGCGCTCTTTTTGATGGGGCTGGTCAAGGTGATCTTCGAAAAGGGGCTCGCGACGCCCGGACGGCTCGCGGAGCACATCGTTGGTTGGGACAAGATGGAGCCGATCGCGCGGGAGTTCGACCTCGAGCAGATTGCCGACGTGACGGGCATTGCCTCGGCCGACATCCAGCGAATTGCGGTAGATCTGGCGTCCGCGAAGTCGGCTATTTGCTACGGTCGGACCGGCCTATCGATGCAGGAGTTCGGTGGCCTTTGCAATTGGCTGATGATGGTCATCAACATCATCACGGGCAACCTGGATGAGCCCGGGGGGATGACGTTTCCACTACCGGCCATCGATCCGATCGATACGATCGATGGGGCGCGCGGAAGTTGGGATCGCTATCGCAGTCGAGTGAGCGGGCGACCCGAGTTTGCCGGCGAGTTTCCAGTGTCGGTGCTGGCCGAGGAAATAATGACGCCTGGCGAAGGTCAGATTCGAGGTCTGATGAGCATCGCTGGGAATGGCGCTCTGTCGCTGCCGAACGGAAAGCTCTTCGAAGAGGCGCTCGACGAGCTCGAGTTCATGGTCTCGTTCGACATGTACCTCAACGAAACAACGCGACATGCCGATATCATCTTGCCCCCTGTCGGGCCGTTCGAGAAAGGGCACTACGACCTCTTCTATCAAACGTACAACACCATCAACTGGACCGCGTACAACCCTCCACTCTTCCAGCCGGTGGCGCCGGGCTACACCGATTTCGAGATCATTGGAGAGGTGCTGAAGCGCCTCGTCATCAAGCGCACGCGCAATCCACTCAAGAAGCTCTTCGCAAAAGTTGTTGGTGGCATCGTCCGGAGATGGGTGACGCCCGAACGGATCCTCGATCTCGGCCTTCGCTTCGGCCCCTATGGAGCCGGCCTGAACCCTTTCAACAAGGAAGGGCTGACCCTGAAAAAGCTGAAGGACAATCCGCACGGTGTATACATCGGCGAACACAAGCGATGCCTTCCCGCGCGCCTCTTCCACAAAGACAAGAAGATACGTCTCGTGCCCGAGGTCATCGCCGCTGACATTCCACGCCTCAAACAGCGCTGGCTCAGTAGTGAGACCGGTGCACCCTCCGAGTTCGACATGGTCATCGTCGGGCGGTTGCAGCGGAGGACCCTCGGCTGGATGCACAACAGTCAGCGCCTCGTGAAGGGAAAAGACACCTGCACGCTGTACATTCACCCTGACGATGCCAGTACGCGCGGCATCGAGGACGGGAGCGTCGTGTCCGTCAGCTCGGCGGCGGGTTCGATTCAGCTTCCAGCCGAGATCACCGACAGTGTGATGCCGGGCGTTGTGTGCATGCCTCCGCTCTGGGGCCACAACCGCGCAGGCACCCGCCGCACCGTCGCCAACGCTCATCCGGGCGCGAGCATGAACGACATCACGAATCAAAAAGTGATGGACCAACTCACTGGGAACGCCGTCGTCCATGGCGTCCCCGTCAAAGTTGAGGCCGTGCAACAGCAGTCAGCATCGGCACTTGTCGACGCGCCCTAGCAGCACGGGCTTTGGCGACTGGCTCGACGACGAGCTGGCACCCGCCAGCAAGCCATGAGTTTCGTTCCTGGTGCTAAGCTCTACTGGAGCGGGTCCCGCATCATCACGACGCCTTGCACTGCGCCGAGGTAGAACGTGCCGTCCGGATGCGCGTGCACCTGGCCTGTGATGGGGTCGAACGGCCTCTCGTTTCCGATGTAGGTACGGAAGGTGTCTTCACCGGTCTCCCAGCTGGTGGCCGTGAGATAAAAGTGGTTTTCGTCCTCCACGGTCGGGTCTGCGCCGTAGCCCCAGATGACGCCGCTCGCCGTCGCCAGCTGGGCGCTGTTGCCAATCGAGGTGGTGTTCTTCCAGACGTTTTCACAACCGGTCACATTGCCATCGCCGTCGCGTAGGACGCGGTACCGCTCGATGCCGGGCAGCATCGTGTTTGCCGGCGCGAACGCGCCCCCGAAGCCGGCGTTGTTCACGACGATGATGTCGTCGCCGTAGCCGACGACCGTGTTCTCGGTCGCGCTTTCACCCTCGCTAAAGAGCGGAACCGTGCAAACGGGTGGATTCCCGATAGCTTTGTCGAGCACGAGCAGATTGATCCGGCCGTCTGCATTGTCACAGATCGAGATCAGGTCGTCCTGCGCGCCGTGTAGCGTGGGGCTGGTGCCCGACCCTGGGAGAATGCCACCGATGGCGGAGCCTGGATCGTACGGCGCCTCCCAATCCGTCTGAATCTCGCCGTCGCCATCGACCGAAAGTCGGAAGACAGATTCGTAAGTGACGAAGTAGATCGCGTCCTCGTCCACCACCATCGAGTTCTGAAGTCCTTGGCCGACGTCCGTCATTTCAAAGCGCTCGGTCTCGGGATCGTAGTAGCCGGCGCGACCGTCGGTCACCATGAACCAAGCCCGACCTTCCCAGTCGATCACGGTGTCCTGCAGCATCGGATCGGTCATCTCGACTGCCGGCTCGAGCCCCGGGATCGGCACCGAGTAGTCCTGCATGAACTGGGGTGAGCCTTCGACGACCTCGATGTGGTACTGCTCAAGTTTGTTGGTCGCGGGCCCAAGGATGAAGTTTTCATCCTTGTCCATGCTGAAGTAGGCGCCGCCCGCGGAGGTTGGGACGAACGGTCGTGACCCGAGGTCTCGCTCAGCTACGATGTTCAGGTTCTCGTTGTCGATCATGAGCAGCATGACGTGCAGCCCGTCTTGTTGGTTCACCAGACAGCTGCCCACCACGTAGCCGTTCTCCAGCATCGTCATCATCGCGCAGACGCCGGCGGGCGTTCCCAGGAAGTTGGTGGTGATCTCGAGCTCCGGGCCCACCGGACCGGTTCTGTTGTAGACCGCGGAGTTGTAGTGATCGTTGTGGATGCGCGAGTCGCCGGTGTTGTTGAGATAGGGATGCGGCGCGAGCTCGAGAGGAGGAATCGGCGCATTCACCACGGCCTCGCCCACGAAGGGCTCAATGCCGAGGTCCTCGGGCTTGCTTCGCGGGAGAGGCGTCGCGTCCTGAATGGACGCAAACCGCTCCCCACCCGAGCCGCCGGACCCGGCCGACCCACCCGAGCCCCCGGTAGAGCCGCCCGTGCCGCCGCAACCCACGACAAATAGCGCCATCAGCGCCGAACCCAACAAGGCAAAATGAAGCGCTCCACGCTGGGAGAGAGGACGACAATCCATGGCTCGATTCCTTATCCGTCTATCAGTGACTAACAACTCGCCAGCCCCGTTTGGCACATGAGACAATATATGTCAACTGTGTCGAAAACGAAAAAGGGGACTGTCCCCTTTTTGCAGGGGTTAAACTAGAAGGGGAAGCGGCTTGAAGCGCTTGGAAATACGGGGTCTCACATCAAAGCGCGTCCGCGTTTTCGACGCAGAAGAGGTCAGCGCTCGCCGCGGGTCTGAGGTGGATCCCCAATCGGTCGGGCTCACCCGCGACGCCGTGGAGTCGATCTGGAACGCGGTCGTCGACTTCTACAAGACCGGTTTTCATCCCGCGCTGGGGCTGTGTATTCGCCGCCGAGGGGAGGTGATCCTCGATCGCACGATTGGGCACGCACGCGGCAACTCGCCCGATGATCCCGAAGGCGCGCCATTGGTTCAGGCGACGCCCGACACGCTCTTCAACTTCTTCTCCGGTTCGAAGGCTGTCACGGCAATGCTCATTCATTTGTTGTCACAGAGAGAGCAACTGCATGTGGACGAACCCGTCGCTACGTTCATTCCCGAGTTCGCGCGGAACCGGAAGCAGCGGATCACAATCCGAGATCTTCTGACGCACAGGGCGGGCATTCCAGAGGTGCCCGCCGGAGTCGTCGACCTCGATTTACTACAAGAGCCGCAACAGATCCTCGAGCTGATCTACGAACTCGAGCCGACTTACAGACCGGGGACCGTGCCCGCGTATCATGCCGTCACCAGCGGGTTCATCTTCGCGGAGATCATCAAGCGGGTCACACGAACGGATATTCGCGAGTTCCTGCGCAGGGAAATCTCCGAGCCGCTCCGTATGAATCACTTCAACTACGGCGTGCCCGAGGCGCGACTCGATGAAGTCGCGATCGACGCCTGTACCGGCCCCAAATTGATCTGGCCGCTGAAGGACATCTTCGAGAAAGCACTCGGGGTTTCCATTGAAGAGCTGATTGCCATTTCGAATGACCGCCGCTTCCGTATGGGGATCGTCCCCTCCGGGAATCTAGTCGCGACGCCCGACGATATCTGTCGCTTCTTTGAGCTGCTGGTCGCGGGCGGTGCCTACGACGGCGTCCGGATTTTCTCAGAGTCCACGATTCGCGAAGCCATTGCGCCGCAAACTCTAGGCCAGCTCGATCGCACGCTCTTGCTGCCCCTGTACTACTCGATGGGCTTCATGCTCGGCACCGAACCAGTCGGCCTATATGGCATTCGTTGTGGGAGGGCGTTTGGACACGTCGGCCTCAGCAACATCCTCGCGTGGGCTGATCCCGGGCGAGATATCTCGGTGGCGCTGCTCAACTCCGGCAAGCCCTTCGTCGCGGTCGACACCTATCACTGGCTCAACATCGTGCGCCTAATCAGCACACGCATTCCGCGCGACGGCCAGCGATTTTGATTTGACACATAAAACAAATTGTGTCATTTGTGTCAAATGCCAGCCAGCAAAGCCGCCGCTGCGGCGTCCGAGGATACCAAATCCAAGCCGGTCCGTGAACGACTTCTGGATGCCGCGGAGGGCTGCCTCGCGCAGTTTGGTCCGCAGAAAACATCCATGGAAGACGTGGCTCGTGCCGCTGGCATGTCCCGCGCAACGGTATATCGCTACTTCGAAAACCGCGACGCACTTCTGCTCGGCGTTGCCTCCCGCCAGGCGTCCGCACTCGCCACCGAGGCGATCGGCTATCTGGGGAAGTACAGCACTATTTCGGATTGGGTGGTCGAGGGCCTCCTCTTCACCCTGCGCGAATTGCCACGCCGACCGGTGTTTGCGTCGCTCGTCACCTCTCTCGATTCCCACTCATCCGGCAACCTCCTTCTTGGTTCGTCCGGTCTGATTCAGATCGGCGTCCAAGTCCTCGGCCCGATATTCGCCAACGCAAAGGAGCAAGGCCTCCTGAGAGACGACGTCGACCCGGAGATGCTGATCGAGTGGCTGCTCCGCGTACTGTGGACCTACCTCAATGCGCCCAGCCAAGTAGCCACCGATGAGGACGGCATGCGTACCCTCTTCCGCATGATGCTCATTCCGGCTGTCCTCAAGGACAGCACACCATGAGCCTCTAGACGCCCGTTTCCCTGGCCAACTGGGGGCTTTCCGAACTCCGACGCGCCCCATCAACGCACTATTTGCCAACGCTAGGGCGGTTAAAGCTACCATTCGTCCTTCGAGGAGCTCTCTGCCGAGGTCGCGTGCTGCGATGCTGGCGAAATGGCTGGAAAGCCATTCAGGGTGCGAGGTCTCCAAGAAGAGGGTAATTGTTCTCGATACTATTAAAGGTGGAGGTTTTAATGATTCGTAACTTGATGATGATTCTTGGTCTGTCGCTTAGCGTGGCGGCCTTCGGCTGTGGCAGCACTGACAGCGGCACAGGCGGCACAGGCGGCACAGGCGGCACAGGCGGCAGCGGCGCCAGTGGCGGCAGCGGCGGCAGCGGCGGCGATGGTGGCAGCGGTGGCGGCCTCACTGAAGACGCCTGCATCGATGCTGCAAACGAGGCGGTGTACGCCAACCTCACCTACATCGATGATGCGGGTACTACCTTCACTGGTTCGGAGGCCTCCGCTGCGATGGGCAGCGACTGCATCTTTGGAACGTCGGCATCGACACCGGTGCTCCCCGGATGTGGCGCAGAGGCGCGCGACGTCGTCGCCTGCTTCCCGAACTGCCCGGAGGATGTCATCAACATCGCTGCGGACTGTGTCGCGAAGTGCGTGCAGGACGGCACCGCAGAAGCATCGCCCCCGGGTCTTTCGGATGACTGCGTGGCGTGCACAGGTGACACGGTTGCCTGCGGCGCCGCGTTCTGCACCGGCCTCTGCGTTCAGGACACCAACGCGCAAGCCTGCATCGACTGCCGTTGCGACAACGGATGTACCCCGGAGTTCGACGTTTGCACCGGGCTACCCTCGAGCGGCGACTGCGACTAAGCGGTATCGCCACCTACTCGTAAGAAGGGGCGCTCGCGTTGCGGGTGCCCCTTTTTCTAATTTCGCATGGGTCGATGACGGCGAGACGGCAAGGACGAACGCTCCGAGGTTCGACTGCCGTCCAAGACAGTTGGTGTGATTCGCACCACTCGTGATAGGACTCCGGGGCCAGACGGGCGACAGCAATGACCACCGCAGCACAAGACGAGACCGTCCAGTACGATCCGCTCTACGATCCGTTCAACCCGGAGGTGATCGCCGACCCCTATCCGTTCTACGCGAAGCTCCGGGACGACCATCCGGTGCACTACAACGAGCGGATGGATTTCTATGTGTTGTCTCGATACGACGACATCTTCCACGCGCTTCGTAAGCCTCAGATCTTTTCGTCGGCGCAGGGGCTCACGCCAGTCAAGGATGAGATTAGCCAGCTCGGCATTCCGCCGACCTTCATCATGATGGACCCGCCGGATCACACGCGACTTCGGCGCCTGATCACCAAAGCGTTCACGCCGGATATGGTCAAAGAGCTCGAGCCCACCATCCGGCAGTTCGTGGTCGATCACATCGAGGCGATGAAGCAGCAGGCGGCCGACGGCCAGGCGGTGGACCTGATCAAGGGGATCGCATCACCTCTGCCCACCATGGTCGTCGCGGACATTCTCGGGGTGCCTCCGGAGGATCGCGAGCAGTTTGATCCCTGGTCGGACGCCATCACATCGGCGTCTGCTGATTTCACGCTCGACGTTCAACAGGCGATCGGAGCGGTCCAAGGTCTGGTCACCTATTTTGGTGGCATGTGTCAGGCGCGGCGAGCCAACCCGACCGGCGACATGATCAGCAAGCTCACTCGGGCTGAGGTCGAAGGCGACACGCTCACCGACTGGGATATTCTGGGTTTCTGCTTCGTGATGATCGCCGGCGGCAACGACACGACCACCAACCTGATCGGCAACTCGATGCGGTTTCTGCACGAGTACCCGGACCAGCATCGGGAGCTTCTTCAGTATCCTTCGCTCATTCCGAACGCGATCGAGGAGTTCCTTCGCATCGAGTCTGTCGTGCAGGGCTTGTCCCGAACGACAACCGAGGACGTCGGGCTCCACGGCACCACGATTCCGGCAGGGAGCAAGGTGCACAATCTCTATGCGTCGGGAAACCGCGACCCCCGTCACTGGGGCGACAATGCGGACGCGCTCGACATCCATCGTGAAATCGACCGCCATCTCTCGTTTGCGCAGGGGCCGCATTTCTGTATCGGTGCCCATGTGGCCCGTTTGATGGTGCGTACCTATTTCGAGGAAATGGGTTCCCGAATCGGCGAAAACTTCGAGATCGATTGGGACAACGCTGAACGGCGCAACTCCGCGTTCACGCGTGGCTTCACCAAGATACCGATGCACATCAAAGCATGAGCGCGATCCGAGTACGGTTTGAGCCAGCGGGCTTGGAGGTCGACGCCCAGCCGGGTGAGGCGATTATGGACATCACCGACGCAAACCCTGCGGCGGACGTCCCATACTCTTGTCGCGCTGCCACCTGCGGAACTTGCAGGGTCGAAGTGCTAGAGGGGGGCGAAGCGCTCTCAACCGCAGATGAGTTCGAGCTAGAAGTCCTCGACATCTTCGGCGATACCCCAGACAAGGTCCGCCTCTGCTGCCAAGCGAAACTACTCGGCGGTGAAGCCACCAAAGTCACCCTCAGAGTCTGCGAAGACTAAAAAGGGGACAGTCCCCTTTTCTAGAAGGCGGCTTTTAGGGCTAGGTTGATGCCGAAGTCGTTGATTGTGACGGCGACGACGTTGAGCTGGCCTGGGGCGCTGGCGGGGTTGGGGAAGGTTGATGGGAACCTCAGCCCCGCGATTTTTCCGGACCCGTGGGCGTACCGGAGGGCTACTGCGAAGGCGAGGTAGGAGCCGTCACCCTCGTTCTTTGGGGGCTCCGGGCGGTTGGCGAAGTCGATGCCCAAGGTGAACCCGTAGAAATCGATCTGGCTCTCCGAGAACGCCGAAGGGGCGTGCTCCGCACTGAAGTCGGTGAAGAAACCTGCGCCGAGCTTGAAGCGCTCCGTCAATCGGAACACGCCACCGACGCGAGCGTTGGCGGTAGTCTTCCAATCGATGCCGAGGGCGGGAGAGTTCAACGGGAATGACAACACCATATCTGCCTCCACCCAACCCCACTTTCCTAAGAACGCAGCTCCCAAGCGCGTCAGCCCTGTTTCGACCCCCGCCCATCCCGCGCTGAGATCGTCGACCTGAGTGCCCTGGAACTGCGGCGGCCCGCCCGGCGGTGACAGCGAGCGTGTCGCCGTAGTTTCGTTGTCGAGGTAGACCAAGTAGCTTGGGGTGGCCGCCATCCAACCGATTCGAAGCTGTTTGATCGGAGCCCACTGCACCCCCACCTTCATTTGGAGCCCGCCGCCAGCGACGCTTTGGTTGAACGCGGTGTTGAAGGTTCCGCCCGCGCCCATGGCATACGCGCCCGTTACGATCTCGGTAAGTTTCCTGGATGCGATGACGATGTCGAGCCCTCCGCCTAGCAGGAACTTCTCGCTTTTCTTCCACGCGAGTGTCCCGCTCAAGTGATAGAGGGACTTCGACTCATCGGCGCTGGCGAAGAACTCCGAAGGCTCGGCCGCGCCGTCCGCCGTCGCGACCTGGTCCTGCACGAACCGGTTGAGAGAACGGGAGAAAAAGAAGCCGAATCCCCAACGGAGCGCGGGTCGCGGAGCGGCCACGAAGGTGAGCGCCCGAGGAATTGCCTGGATCGCCGAGTACGACCCTTCACTCTGTTCTCCGCTCTCTATCGAAAGTGAGCCCGGAGCGCTCGCGATGCTGTACGACAGGACCGCCCCCGTCAGGTCGACAGACCTGCTGTCCAGCCGCGCGACCCCTGCCGGGTTGAACCACATTGCACCGCCGGTGTGAACGTTCGCTACCACCGCGCCGCCGGTCAGCGCCACGTCAGCTCCAGCCACGACGTCTTGGCTGTTCTGCGCGCGGGCGAGGCCCGGCGCGATCAACACCGCAAAGATCACCAACCCCACGCTGCGAAGCATCGCGCCGATACTAGCCTGAAAACCCAATAATGGAACGATTGTGACCAGCGTCGCGCCTTCAGGCGGCAGGCCCGAGAATGACGACAGGAATGACCCGGTCGGTCCAGGTCTCGTAGCTCGCGAAGTCGGCGTAGTGCGCGACGAGCTTGGGCCATAGTCGCCCGCGTTCTTCAGGGGTTGCCGTGCGCGCCTTCATTTTCATCTTTCGACGCATGATCTGCACTTCGCACTCTGGGTTGGCTTGAAGGTTCCTATACCAAAGCGGGTCCTTGGGCAGGCCCCCTTGGGAGCCAACGACGATCACGTTGTCGTCGTCTTCAATGAACAACAGCGGGGCAATCCTCGGCTGCCCGCTCTTGCGTCCGATCGTAGTCAGCAGCAACACCGGGACCCCCCACGGAAACGCCGCTCCCACACGCCACTTCGAACCGAGAAGCCCCCCAGTCCAACGGTAGATCGCGACGTTAGCCTTGGACATGGTCTTGATGATGCTGCCCACGTAGGGCTTATCGAGTCCGTCGGGCTTCGGCCTAATCTTCACGCTATCGGTCGTCATGCACGGACCCTAGCGCGAGGTTAGGTCCCAAGCAGGCCAGCGCAGACGCTGGTGACGCTCGCGTTCGGCTACCGTCTACCGGCGCGCTGCAAGACCGTCAGATACACCCGATCGATGGTTCGCAGTGGAAGCCTTTCGAGGGTTGAACGCAGGCGGTCTGCCTTGACCGAATAGACGGGCTTGGGGCGTTTGGAGGTGAGGGCGCTTTCGACCACTTGTGCGAGGATGTCGGGATCGTGGGCTGAATTGATCTGCTTGGCAGCCAGTCCCTTGAGCGTGCGAATCACGGACGCGAACTTCGTGGTCTCGTTCTCGGCTTGCGTGAACGCGCGCTCGATGCCCTCGACCATGTCCGTGCGAAATGGCCCGGGCTGAATAGTGATGACCTTGACCCCCAGGAGCGCGAGCTCTCTTCGTAAAGCAGTGGAGTAGGCCTCGATGGCGTACTTACTCATCGAGTACGGACCGTTGAACGGCGCGGCGCTCTGCCAGCCTGTTTCCGAGCTGATGTTGACGATGCGGCCCTTCGAGGCTTCCACCAGGGGAAAGAAGATCTTGTTGACGCGGAACGTCCCCATCACGTTGATGTCCAGAATGCGAGCGAGACGTTCTTCCGGCATGTCGGTCAGGGAGCCGAGGCCCATGACGCCGGCAAAATTGACCACCCCATCGAGGTGGTCGGTCTGGCTCACGATGGCGTTGTAGGCGCTCTCGAGGCTCTCCCTGTCCGTCACGTCCATGACGATCGGGACGACGTCTGGATCATGCATCGAGCTACGAAGCACGTCCGTGTTGATGTCGGCGGCGAACACTTTCCAGCCGTCCGCGACCAGCCGTTCCACCGTCGCGTGCCCGAGACCCCCTCCGGCACCAGTGACGAGCGCTGTCCGTTTCTCCATACGTTTCCTATAGGCCGCGCGCGCCGCGATTCAACGCGCCCGCGGGTGAGAAAAAAGGGACTGCCCCCTTTTTTAACGGCTTAAGCTTTGGGGATGCTCGATGAAGCAGATGAGGAAGTTCTTCTTCCATCTCCAAATCCCGCTCACTCGCCGCAGTCACCGCTGTCTCCGGCTTTCGTCAATCCAAATGCCGATGGGTTGCCTGGTCGCTATGGTTCAGTTTACGCCGCGGGCCTGATCGCCCCAGAACTGTTTGCGCAGCGCCTTCTTGTCGGGCTTGCCGAGCGGCGAGAGCGGGATCGAGGTCACGAAGTCGATTGACTTAGGTGACTGGACCGCACCCTTGGCTTCCTTGACGGCGGCCTTGAGCTCCGCTGCGAGCGCGTCGTTGCCTTCGTGGCCGGGTCTTAGGATGACGACGGCCTTGACCGCCTCGCCCCACTTCTCTTCGGGCACACCAACGACCGCCACCTGCGCGACCGCTGGATGCGCCGAGATCACATCTTCGATTTCGCGGGGGAAGACGTTGAACCCGCCGGTCACGATCATGTCTTTCTTGCGGTCGACGATGTGAAGGAAGCCCTCGTCATCGAACCGACCGACGTCACCGGTGTGAAGCCAACCTCCGGCGAGCGCCTCGGCCGTCTGTTCCGGCAGTCCGTGATAGCCTTCCATCACCAGAGGCGCGCGAACGCAGATCTCTCCCGCTTCGCCCTCCGCAGCCGGTTGATTGTCATCGTCGAGAAGCGCGAGGTGCACCCAGGGACTCGGCCGCCCACAAGATGCGAACCGCTCGGGCTTCGACAAATCGTGGTCTGCCTTCTTCAAGTGCGTGAGCGCCATCGGGGCCTCCGATTGCCCGAAGCACTGGAAAAAGATCTGGCCCCATTTCTCGACACCTTCCTTGAGGCGCGCCGGGCTCATCGGGGACGCACCGTAGAAGAGCGTCTCGAGGCTCGACAGATCTGCAGTTGCCGCGCGCGGGTGATCGAGCAGTGGGTAGATCATGACGGGCACTAAGAACGTCGACGTAATCTTGTGCTTCTCGATCGCATCGAAGAACAGATCCGGTGTGAAGCCCTGTAGAGCCACAAATGCGCCGCCGCTCTGCAATGTCGGTACGACGAAGGCGGCCGCAGCATGCGAAAGCGGTGTCGCGATCAAGAATCGGACCTCTTCCGGCCACTCCCACTCGGCCATCTGAACCATCGTCATGTAGGCCGCCGCGCGGTACGGTTGACGCACGCCTTTGGGCCGCCCCGTCGTACCGCCCGTGTAGACGATCGTGTTGAGGTCGTTCGGTCCAATGTCCGGCGCAACGAGTGGCTTCGGATCGAAGGTCGCCGCGAGCGCGTTGAGGTCCTCGCCCACGTCGGTCGGCCCGAATGCCAACAAATGTTTCAATCCGGGAACTCTCTCTTTGAGTTCCGCCGCACGCGGACCGAACACCGTTGGGTCAAACACCAAAGTCTCAATCTCCGCGTCCTCGAGCACGTACGCCTGGTCCTCGGCAGAGCCGAGCGGGTGAAGTGGGGTGTTGCACGATCCAACCACCATGTTGGCGCAGAGGTTGTAGAGCACTTCCGGACGATTCGCGGACAGGACGGCAGTGCGCGAACCTTTCTCGATGCCCTTGGCTTGGTAGGCCTGCGCGAAGCGACTCGTGTGCGCGCGAACCTCGGCGTACGTGATCGTTGCGTCGCCAAGAAACAAGAACGGGCGCTCGTCGTAGCGATTGAGCCCGTCGATGATCAGGTGCGGCAGCAGGGGCATGTCGAAAAGGCGTTCGTTGGTCATTGCGAGGTCCTTTGTGCGCGATCTTCGTTGTCGTTGTCCTCGGGCGGAAAACGTCGGAGGAGGAATTCTTTGACGGTGTCTGTGAATACGTCGTTTCGGTCGCCAGCGACCATGTGATGGGCGTCGGCGAGGTCCACGTACTCTGCGTGCGGCACCATCTCGAGGAACTCGGCGGCGGTTTCCGCCGAAACCAGATCACTCAACCGCCCCCGGATCAGAAGCGTGGGAATATCGAGATGGCGGACGTCTTGCAGTCGTTCCTTCAGGACGCGGTCATCTTCCTCGGTGTACTGACCGGGCTCCCAGGTCTTCAGCATCTTGGGATCCCAATGCCAGTAGTACCGGCCGTCATCCATGCGCCTCAGGTTCTTGGCGAGACCAGACAGGTCCTTCGGTCGCTTCCTGTGTGGCAAGTATCGAGAGATCGAGTCCGCGACTTCGTCCAGCGAAGCGAAGCCGGCGGTGCCACCCCTCATGAAGCCAATGATCCGGTCTACGCCATCGGTCTCCATCCGTGGCGTCACGTCTACCAGAACAACGCCTTTGGCAATCGACTGCTCCTGCTCGGTTTCGGCAAGGAGCGACGCGATTCCGCCAAGGGAAGCGCCGACCAAGATCGGTGTCTGGTCGAGCTGGACGAGGACGTGCTGCAGATCCTCGACAAAGTGAAACACACGGTACTCCCCTTCGTCAGCCCAGCTGCTCTCGCCGTGCCCACGGTGGTCCATGCAAATCGTATAGAACCCGTACTTGGCTAGCGCCTCCGCCGTGTTGCCCCATGCGTGTCGGGTCTGCCCTCCGCGGTGGAGAAAGAGCACGGGTTGGTGGG
>RCNB010000922.1_pt1 | contig 19366 bp, 15 predicted proteins | sample 2041321 | NCBI WGS metagenome assembly RCNB01 (sample SAMN09708232, study PRJNA481090) | Marine sediment metagenome, whole genome shotgun sequencing project. | reverse complement strand
TGAAACTCTTTTTACTCATTAAACTTTCAAGTTTTCCCCTAATCCTCATTAAAACATAAAATATAGACAATCCTTATAACTCTTATTTACTCTCTTTTTAGAGATCTAGAAGAGTAGACTAATAAGGTCAAAGGTTTTCAAATCCTTTAGTGATAAATTCCTCTTCTATCTAAATCTAAAATAATATCAACTCCTCTTCTGTTATCTTTCTTTTCATTAGACTTGGAAGGCCCACATGCTATATACACTAAAAAGATAAGTTTGTTAAACAATCTTAAAGATTCCTTACGTACTACTTTAAGCAATATCAAAGAATTAACCATTGAAACCAGTCTAACTTACGTCGACTTAAACTCACCTCACGTCTCTTCAAAAGACTAACAGTCTCTTTTCCTCTATCTCCTATAACAGAACTTAAAGAAGGCAACAACGAGGTAACTTCTAACACTTCTATATATTACTAGAAACATTATGATAGTCCTGTTAACTCTGAAGGAACCTTTAATATATACTCATAGTTTAAAAATTATCTAAAAAGTAAAACCCCAATCAACATTTAAAAAGAAGATCTTCTTCTCTTTTTTATAGGCTTTCAAAGTCTTATCTTGGTTTAATCCTCTGTAATCATTTTTAATTACACCTTAACTTCAATAACAAAAAAGAAAAAAACTTTAGGATGACTCCATTCATATGGGCCCTCAATAAAAGGGCTATTAACATGTTCTACCTTTGTAATCTCACGCTAAATTAGCTATTTAATACCTCATTGAGCAGAAGTTGCACTTTATAAAAAGAGCGGAGTTTTTAAGAAACGGCCCTAAATTGTTTGAGTTCTCTTTTCTATTTTCTTTCAATTACTAATATTAACCTAATTAAATGGAACACATATCCTCCACCGCTTTTTTTAAATATTTATTAAGAGAAGGGACACTACACTCTACTCAATTCGACCATTGTCAAGCCTTCATTTCTCCTTTTTTTATATTACTCTTTAGGGTTACTAAAGAACTCAAAAAATAGTTATTAGTAGACATGTGATATCCATCTTCTCTTCTCTTTCTAATAGGTTGTGAAACAACTATACCAAAGGAATAGTTAATTCTACTTTCCATTATTCTTTATTAAGATATATTTGTTAATTCCTATTCCTATAGGAACTCTTCTTATAAATTTTTCTTTATGGGAGTTTTTTACGCTTCACTTCCTTTCTAGAAACATCTTCCGATACCCCTACTTTGCTACAACTTACTCTCTTTTAGAGAGGCGATGGACGATCAGTACCTTTTAAGAAACTTATTCAAAGGAACACCTAATCCCTTTTACTTTTAAATCCATCTTGTGTCTTCTTGTAAAAGAAGATTCCGTTGGTTTATTCACATTGTATTACATATTTTGCTTTATCATTTGGACTATGTTGATTTGTCTTTCTTCTCATTATCAAAGTTGTGAGACTATGGCCCTCGACCATTTCTAGACGACCATTCGGTCCCGATACCTTATTCTACACAATCTTATTCCCGCAATGCCGCCTGCGTCGACTAATATTATATAAATAAGAATAGATAAAGTCACTTATGGGGAGCCTCATTTCAAATACATAACCCTCTAAAAGTTCCTAAAACAGCCTCAACCTTTCAGTTATCAGTCTTATTTTATTTCTGCACTTCTAAAGATAGAATAAACAGGTATCTAATCTGTGTCTTTTCATCTAACCTTCCTTTACACACTCTCTTCTAAATTTACTTCCTTCCTTTCTACGGGTTAGAAATTAAAGATTAATCTTTACAGAGTTAAAGGCAATACGATACAACTTCTTAAAGTATCAGGGTATAACCGAGATCTCTGGCACCCTTGTTTGAACAACCAATTTAAACCACCGTATTAAAGGCTATTGTACAGTCTAATGCCTCTTATTTTGATTAACATACTTTTATCCTATTTACCACTATGGAGCAATGGAAATTATTAAACTATCTACCTCTTCATTAACAGTGAATAGTGCTTTACACCAAGTTTAATTTTTACTTTGTTTCTTTCTCTTATTATTTAGTATAGTGCCAGATTTAATGGGGCGCTTTGATAGAGCGCATATGATTTATTCCTATACTATATGTTTTTATTTTCTATTAGCATTTTTCTAAGAGTTATGCTTCTTTTTACTTCCATTGCTTTAATTACTCTTTTTGAACGTAAAATTCTAGCATATAGTCAAATACGAATAGGACCGAACAAAACTACCTTAAGGGGACTTCTTCAGCCTCTTATTGATGGAATTAAACTTCTTTATAAAGACTTTCTAAGTCCTCTTAATAGTATAAAAGATCTTTTCTATTTTGGTCCGTCTCTTCTTATCATTAGTATAACAATGATGTGATCTTGCCAAAATACAACTCCTTTTCATAGTTCTTTTTGAGCACAAAGGCTCTTCTTTATTCTCCTTCTCAGATTAGGGGTATATGGAATCTTTCTTGTAGGATTATCTAGTGCGTCTAAATACTCTTTCATTGGAGGCATACGTAGATGTACCCAAAGTATCAGATATGAAGTCAGATTCGCCATAGTAATCTTCTCTATTATTATACTACATCACCATGTAAGATTCCCTATTTGGGGGAGATCTCTTTTTATTCTTTGTTTACCTCTCTGACTAATTAGAGTTATAGCAGAAACTAATCGAGCACCATTAGATTTAACAGAAGGAGAAAGAGAACTAATTAGAGGGTTAAACATTGAACTTTCAGGAGTCCTTTTTGCTTTTGTTTTTGTAGGAGAATACGGAATAGTTGTAGCATTTTCTTGATTATCTAGAATACTATTTTTTAGAAATAATTTCTTCTTTACTCTTTTTATTATATTTATTATACTTATAATACGAAGGTCTTTACCTCGATTACGTTATGATAAGCTTATATCTTTTTGTTGAACCCGAATTCTACCTGTCTCAATTCTTTGAACTCTTTTTTGTGTTATTACAACACAACTTTAGTCTTTTCAATCCTTGGCCTTTTCAAGGCCATGCTCTAAATAAGCTATTAGACTTTATGACCTACTTTCTCCCATTCTTTTTCTTTTCTTTTTCGAGAAGGCTATTAATTCTGAGAAATAGAACTCCTCTATTCTTAAATATTTGATTTAGCATTTTTACAGGTGCTCTTTCCTATATGCTTTTTAACAACCACTCCTCTCCTCTCTCTCTTTATCTAATCGAAGAAAGACTTTCTCTCTTAATAATGTTCCTTTGATTTGTAAGGAGAGGGGGTATTCTTTTTTCTCTTCTTCTTCTAATTAAAAGAGGGATATCCCCCTTCCATCAATGATTTATTGAAGTTCTTTTAAACTCTTCAAGGTCCTGTCTTATTTGAGCCCTTACTTTTCATAAACTTCCAATAGTATGTCTAATCAGAAGCCTTAATTTCTTTAACCTCATTTCTCTTTTTGTTTTTAGAACCATTACGGGAGTTTTTTATATACTCTCTTTAAGAAATATTAATAGTATAATTGTCCTATCTTCTAGTAACACCCTTGCATCTTTTTTTATTATTCTTTGTCTCACTCCTGGGTGTGGGGTTTTCTTTTTTTCTCTTTACTCCCTTCTTCTTTGAACCTCCATTAACCAGTCTAAAATAAGTGTCAACTCCGCTTTTCTTCTTTTCGGGTTGATAGGACTACCTCCCTTTATATTCTTACAAATCAAATGAGAAGTGCTCAATTTACTTCTTGAAAGAAATTTTCTACAGTCTCTTCTATTCAGATTTTCTTCGGGAATATCTTCCATCATCTATATCCGTTTCATCTTTTTCATAGACTTAGAGCTAAATATCAGAAGAGGAGCATCTTTCTTCTTTATTTGAGCTCCCATTAGTATTCTTCTACCTACCTTTTAATCTTTGGGACCTAAACCCAATGCACTCTATTTGCTATAGTAAGATATGTTCTTTAACAAAAAAACTATCTTTAAGCCTTGTCTACACATCCTTAACACTCCTATAAGAGTAAGTCTCTCTTACTTTTGAAACTTTGGCTCTATAATAGGAGTAGTACTTATTAGACAACTAATTACAGGACTTTTCCTCGTTATCTTATACACAAGGGACGCTTCCCTTTCCTTTATCAGAATTGAATACATTATGCGGGAAACAAACTCAGGATGAATTCTCCGTCTTCTCCATTTTAATGGTGCAAGACTCTTCTTTATATGCCTTTTCCTTCATATTGGACGTGGAATAATCTTTAATAGCTTTCGCCTTTGAAAAGTTTGAACAAGAGGAATATTCCTTTTTATTCTTGTTATGGGAGAAGCTTTAATAGGTTATGTTCTTCCGTGGGGACAAATATCTGTTTGAGGTGCGTGTGTTATTACAAGACTACTTAGAGTTATCCCTTTTGTAGGTAATACTCTTGTAATTTGAGTTTGAGGGGGGTTTGTGGTTAATAGAGCCACTCTTGGGTGCTTATTCATACTCCACTATCTTCTTCCTTTTATCATTCTTGCCTCTATTCTTCTCCATATTATATATCTCCACGAAATAGGAAGAAGCAGTAATACGGGAAGAAGAGACAGCGAATTCAAAATTAAATTATTCCCTTACTTTATCCTTAAGGATCTTCTCAACCTCGCTCTCTTCGGAACTTTTATCACTTTATCCTGTTTAACCCCTTTCTATCTTGGAGATTGCGAAAACTTTAAAGAAGCCAATCTAATAAGAAGACCTATTCACATTCAACCTGAATGATACTTCCTTTTTGTTTATGCCATTCTGCGCTCTATTCCCAATAAAATAGGGGGTGTTACTGCTCTCATTCTCTCTCTCCTATTTATTTGAACTCTTTGCCTTCTTCCTAGAAGTAGACAAAGGAACTACTCCCACATCCAAGCTCTAATCTTCTCCTGATTCGTCGTAACTTTTATTGTCCTCACTTTTCTTGGGGCATCTCCCGTAGAAATTCCCTTCATAAGAATAAGACAGACATTCACAAGAATATATTTCATTCTCCTCTTTACTATACACTCTTTTTGATTATTATTTTGATAGATCTTACATAGGAGATTTGAAATCTCCTTCCCAGAAATTCTGAAGGTCTTTATGTATTTTTTATTCTTTTTAGCTCTCTTTCCCACTCCTATATTGAGGGGAATTCTCCTCTCTATTAGACTAATGACTTCCTCACATCTTATAGTAGAAGAAATAGAACATCTTATTTTTACCCTTATTAGAGTACTAATACTATTTTTTGTTTGACCCACTCTTGAGGGGGGGATAAAAAGATGAATACTTCTCTCTATCCTTATTATTCTTAGTTTCTTTTGTACAACATCTCCCCTCATTCTTTATATCTTATTAGAACTATCTCTTATTCCTATAGTTATCCTCATTATAGGATGAGGAGTTCAAAGAGAACGAATTAGAGCAAGATTACATCTTATAGTTTACACCTTCCTATTTTCTAGTCCCCTATTTCTCTCTATTCTTCTAATAGAAAGAGGAACCAAATTACAAAGAGGGCCTTTCCTTAGACTTTTCATAGGAATAGCTTTCATAGTAAAGACTCCTCTTTTTGTTATTCATGTTTGACTCCCGAAAGCGCATGTTGAAGCCCCCACAAGGGGTTCCGTTATTCTTGCAAGAATTCTCCTTAAAATAGGAGGAGTAGGTTTTGTATGAACTCTTAATTATTGTAATTGTGAATGAAATCTTATTTATTTTTATTGTGCTCTATTAGGAAGATCTTTATCCGCTATTATTTGTAGATTACAAAGGGACATTAAAGCCTTCGTAGCATATAGAAGAATCACCCATATAAACTATTCCACTATAATTGTAATACTAAATAGAATACTCAGAGATATAAGAAGAAGACTTCTAATAATTAGACACAGATTCACAAGAAGAATTCTTTTTATAACCGCCGGAATTTGTTTTCACTCCCTTAATACTCGTCTTATTTACTTTCTCCAAAGAGCTTTCATCTTTAAAGAAGCTTTCATAGTCCTTCTTTTTAGGACCTTAATTAGAAACTTTTCTATCCCTCCTTTTTTTAGATTATTAGGAGAAATAACCTCTCTCTCTATTAATTTAAGAACATTTTGATCTATAAGACTATCTCTCTGCATATATTTTATTTTTGTATCTTATTACTCCCTCTTTCTCAGACTTTCTCTCGTTGGAAGAAAAGGCAAAATTAACAATAATAATAGAAGAAGAAGAATAATTCTTCTCACTTCAATAAGACTAATAGACTTCCTCTTATTCGGACTATTTTAATGATAAGACCTTTTAGAGAAATCTTTCCTTTATACTACTGAATTTATAGTTGTCTCATAGGATTTTGTTGTTGAACTTTCATTCTCTTATGGGATAGAAAACGTATCCATAGATCTCTTCTTTTCCTTAAATCTTTAACCCTCGCTTTACCGAAATGATTTATACTTATAAACACTAGAAGAAATATTTGATGTAGAACCCTTCTTATTACCACCTTTTTTAGTCTTATTCCTTGAGGAATAACCCCCTTTCACTACCCCACTTTAGGCGTAGGCCTAAGTATTTCTATCTGAATCACTATTGTAGGAATTAGAATTAGAGAACGTCTTCCTCAATTTATAAAAGAATATTTTAATGACCCTTCCCTGTCCTCATTTTGAGCGAGGATATGTCTCATTATTGAAAGGGGGAGACGTATTGTACGTGCTATCACTCTTGGAGGACGTATCAGTGTAAACATTATAATAGGAAGCATTCTTTACAGAGTAATAGGGGAAACAATATCTAGATGAGGACTATTTATCCTTTGTGTGTTAGAGATACTCGTTATCTCTGTACAAACTTATGTTTTTATCCTCCTTATCTGTTTCTACACATCGGAAGCGGAATAACTATGAATTGAAGACGTCTAAGACCATCTATTCATAACTCTCTTTGACCTTGTTCTCTTGGAATTAGCACTCTTGGGCTCACATCTTCGCTTATTTTTACCTTAAAAACAGGATGTACAACCCCCCTCTTTATTATTCTTCCTCTTTTTTGTTTTTGTATCTTATCATGAAGAAAAAATATAATTTGAGAAGCAAAAAGAGGGGAATATTCTCTACAAACATTAGATAATCTTAAATTCAGGTTCTGTCTATTTGTATTCAGAGAAATTATACTCTTCTTTTCTTTATTTTGAGCCTTCTTCCATTTCTCTCTTTCACCCTCTATCTTTATTGGGCACTCTTGACCCCCTCTCGGGATTGAAACGATTAATCCTATAGGACTTCCCCTCTTCAACACTATCCTTCTTATTAGAAGAGGAATCTCTGTAACATGAGGGCACCATCTTATAATGATTGGAAATAGCAAAGGAGCAATAAGAGGGATATCTTTAACCCTCATTCTTGGGAGACTCTTTCTTATAAACCAATACCTTGAATTAAAACGGGCACCTTTTTCAATTAGGGATAGCGTTTATGGAAGTATCTTTTTAACACTTACAGGATTACACGGTTTTCATGTTTTTATAGGAGTTCTTCTCCTAACTATTAGGAGCCTTCGTCTAATAGAAAAAGACTTTTCCTCTATCAATCATGTAGGAATAGAGCTCTCTATTTGGTATTGACATTTAGTGGATTGTATTTGACTAATTGTTTACTCTCTTCTGTACTGATGAAGAAGATAATGAGAGGACTTTTATTACTCATCATAGGAAGTATTATGACCCTTATTATATTAACCCTCTCTACACTTATTCAAAAGGATAGGTGGAGGAGGAAAAGAATAAAATCTCCTCTAGAAAGGGGATTTGCCACTACAAGAAAAATCTATTCTGTCTTATCCCTTCAATTATTTGTTATTCTTATCCTATTCCTAATCTTAGACCTTGAAGTAATCTTTATTATTAGTTTTATTTTCGGAAATAATATTAGACTTTTAAAAAGAAGAATATTTCTTCTTCTAATCATTAGAACCCTATGAGGAGAATGAATATGAGGTAAACTCTTTTGAACCCTTTAACATCAATTAGTTATTAGTGTATAAGCACATCTACTTGTGGAGTAGAAAGAAAATAACTTTGAACTCTGGTGTATACAAGCACATCTACTTTTGATTTAGAAAGAAATAAGTTCGAGTGTTTAAGTTAAATTAGACTATCTGTCTTGCATACAGGAAGTTAAACATCCAATCAGTCTTTGTGCCTCTTTAATCCAAATAAAGTATTCTTTAAACTATTAACTGTAAAAGTTCTTATCTCCTGATTTACAATCAGACGCCTTATTTAGACCACTCTTTTATGAACAAGTGAACTATCACATCAGATTACGAATCTGACACAACCCCCTCATATAATTGTAGTATTATTACCTTCTCTATGTAACAGAGATATCCTTCTAGACTAAACCACAAATGTCCTCTCCTTTAAAAAGTATCTTATCTAAAAGAATTCTTATTCTATCTCTCTCTTCTATTCCTCTTTGAGGAATTAAAAGTAACTTTCTTCTATCTTTTTCTTTATTCCCTCTTTCCTCTCTTAACCTCAGATTCTCTTTTAACCTTTCGGAAAACCTTTTACTTATTACGGTTATTCTTATCTCACTTCATGCAGGAATTTTTGCTAAACTCTACATAAGAAAAGAAACAAACTTATCCGGATTCATCTTCACTATAATATCTTTTATTACCTCTATACTTCTTTTTATTAGAAGAGACTCTCTCTTCTCCCTTCTTCTTGGTTGAGATGGCCTTGGCACTTCTTCCTTTTTTCTCATTATTTGATATCAAAGATGAAATAGGTTTGATAGCGGGATAGTAACTTTACTCACCAATCGATTAGGAGACTTCTTTCTTATTTTTAGACTAATTAGATACCTTAATTTTGGATGAATCCATAGAAGAATAGCCTTTAACAGTATTCTCTCTTCTCTCATTACTATTGCTTGTTTAACAAAAAGAGCACAGCTTCCTTTTAGAGTTTGACTTCCATTTGCAATAAGAGCACCTACCCCCATTAGAGCTCTAGTTCATTCGAGGACTCTTGTAACATCAGGACTCTTTATATCTATTAAACTACAAAGAATACTTACAAGAGAAATTTTATTTATATTAGGTTGTTGCACCATATTTATAGCGGGGATCATAAGACTATTTGAAATAGACCTTAAAAAAATTGTAGCTCTCTCAACCCTAAGACAACTCGGATTTATAGCAACTATAATTGGACTTGGACTATTTAGACTAACCTTCTTTCATATAATTAGACATGCTTTTATTAAAAGAGCTCTCTTTATTCTAGTAGGAATTCATCTCCACTACAACCTAAGTACACAAGACAAACGTCTACTTTTTATATCGAGGAATTGAAACTCTTATTGTATTACCTCAATTACTCTTTGTGTTATAGCCCTCATAGGAATTACCTTCACAAGAGGGTTAATCACTAAAGAAACACTCCTTCTATCCTCTCTTCACCCTAAATTTTCAAGATTAAGAAGAGTCTTTATAATGATAAGTATTAGATTCACTTTCATGTATTCATTACGTATTATTAAAACTTGCAATCAAGGGGGGGTATCCTGCCTTCTTTTTAAAACCTCAATAAAAGAATATACAAGAAGAAGGATTCTTGTAATTTTAAGAGTAAGAAGAACGTGATTTATTAGCGATAACTTCTTTTATGTTAGAACTCCTATTAGATCCCACGAAAGAAGGGGTATCTTACTCCTTCTAATCTTCGCAATCCTACTTTCTTTTACCTCCCATCTTTTCCATCCTTTTTCTATAAACTTAATGGGCATCTCTTTATTTTTAAAACAAATAAGTAAATGACACCTAAACCTCTCAAAGAGGGATCGAAAACATCTTGACTTTCTGAATTGGACTCTCTTATGATGATCCTCGTTCTTTTCTCTCTTATTTAAAACTAATAAATCCAAATGTATAAATCTAATACTACTCTTCATTCTATTATCTTTTCTTTTCCTCTAATACAAGACTTTAGTGTATAAGGCACATCTACCTTTCACGTAGAAAGAACAAGGTCTTTTATGAGATACACTCTTGCCCTCTCTCTTGCGGTTTCACTTTGAATTATAAATAGAAGAACTCCTATTAAACTTGTTATTAGATTTCTTTTTGTCTCTATCCTTTTAACCCTCTTTCTCACAAGAATTAGATTATGAAAGGGGTATTTTCTTTCCCTTCTTTATGTAGGAGGGCTTCTCATTATAATCATTTACTTTGCAAGACTAACAAAATGAAAAGAGATTCCTCCTTTTCTATTTTTACCCTTAATAGCCGGACCTCTTTTAATCTCCGAAAGACTCCAAAGGAAAAGAGATAGAAGAATAACTACTCTTTTTATAAACAACAATCTTGATTTTCTTCTTAGTATCCTCCTAATTCTTTTTAGGTGTTTCCTTATAAGACAAATACTATTCATAGAAAAAACTCTACGATCTTTTTACCCCTAATTCTTTCCTAATCCTAAATATGCTAAAAGAGTCTTTATTACTACTCATCAGAATCTCTCTTATACTTTCTTGAAAACACTCATTCACTCTAATTCTACTTCTCGATTTACTTGGTCTCAGTATTCTAATAGGGGCCTCTCTCTCTTCCAACACACACTTAATCCTTCTTCTAGTTATAATAGTCTTTAGAAGAAGGCTCGGAGTAACCCTTCTTACAGTTAGAATTCGTAAAATTGGCAGAGACAAAGTCTCATATTTTTTTTAAAGATTATTAAGAAGCCTTACAACACCGAAAGGTCATGAGCCTTTTATTCTTTTTGAACTATTCTTAAACATTTTCTTTATTTCTTCTCTGTAATTAAATAAACACCCCCATACTCCCCCATTATTTTGCTGTTTTCATCTACCTTAAACAAACACTCATTAAATGTTTAAACCTTGAGATAAATCTCTTTTATAACTTAGAAGGTTATACAATAAGGTCTATTCCTTTTCATTCTCATTCTTTAATCCTTATTGATAACACAAACCATGACCAGAATTTCACGCATCCCCTCTGACTCCTTGCTTTGTAAGCTTTTGATTTTTGTTAAAAAAACTACATTTAAAATAATCAAAACAAAAAACACAACTATATTAGTTACGTACGTCTGAAAGGGGGTTGGAATTAGAGGATTTTATAATTTTCTTTCTGTACTTCTTGGGGCGATATTCTTTATTATTAAAGAGAGGTGACAAGGACCTCTCATGACTACCTTTATTCTTGCGGTGAGCGCAGGGATGGGAGGGAATAATTTTGGGCACATACTCACAAATGTTTACCTTTCTTACCTGTGAAATAAAACACTACATCGAGGAGTAAAACTAAAAGACTCTAATCCTCGTTTTATTAAGTGGGACCTCCAGGGTGAAATTAGTGCGAAAGGGCTAAATAGATGAATAGGAAGAGTAAAACAAGCCAAGCCATTCTTTCACTATCTCCACTTCCCTCTTTTTTCTTCCTTTTCATATAATTTTATCCGAGTATTTCATCCTCTTTGAATTAGAGGAGAAATTGGCTTTCCATTTACTTATATTTCTTTGTCTTGTAAAAGAGACATACTTCAATTTCTACGGGTTTTCCCCGATTGAAAAGTGAGAAAAGGGGATAGACTAATACTTTGTAACCCTCAAGGTTACACTAATTTTGCAGAAATAAGATGACCTATTAGGATTACTGATTTTCCTTCCGATGAGGCCCAATAAACCCCATTTTTCATTCTCCCAAATAAGTCTCTTTTATATCTTAGAAATTATATAACGAAGTCTATTCTCTTTATCCTCCTTGTTATAACCCTGTTACCTCAACATAAGGATATCTTGCTTACTTATTTACTTACTCAAACAGAATTCCCCCTTAAGATTACTGATTTTCAGTCCTGTAGGGGTCATTATTGATAACTCAAACCATGACTTTAATTCCTCGTTCCCCGGATCCGCCATTACTAAATAAACTTTTGAGTGAAGTTAAAATTGCTTCACGGAAAAGAATTATAACCAAAAAAAAAACAATATGATTTAGAAACGTCTGGAATTGGCAGGGAATTAGAGGATTTTACAATTCTCTCTCTATACTTCTTATTGGGATATTAACCATTGTTAAAGAGGAATGACGAAGACAGCTCATAACTACCTTTATTCTTGCGGTATGTGCAGGATTAGGAGGATGTAATATTAGGCATATAATTACAGATCTTTATATTTCTTGACTTTGAAACAAAACTCTTCATCAATGTGCAAGACCAGAAGAATCTAATCCTTATTTTATCAAAGCGAACTCCCAAGGAAAGATTAACGCAAAAGGTAAAAATATGAGCATAGGAAGTTTAGAACAAGCAAAACTATTCAATAGTTGCCTTCACTTCCCTCTTTTTTCCTCCTTTTTATTTAATTTTACCGGTGCATTTCATCCTCTCTGAATTAGGGGAGTGATTAACTTTCCATTTACACATATTTCTTTATCTTGTAAAGAAGATATGCTTCAATTCCTTCTTATTTTCCCTGATTGAAAACAGAGGGAAAACAGACTAATACTCATTAACCCTAAATCTCATTCTAGATTTATAGATATAGAGTTACCTTTTAAAATTTCTGATTTCCCATCAAACGAAGTTCGATAATTCCCCTAAATAAATCTCTTTATACTTTAGAAATTACATAGTAAAAGCTATTCCTCTTTTATCCTTCTTTATTACCGACCATGTTAAGTTCCCGTAAATATATCTTTCTTTCCCTCTCTCTCTCTCTCTTTAATTTATTCTTATTAAGACCAAATCCACTTGTCTTACTTCTATGAAGTATTATATCACAATTAGACCTAAATTTTTATACTTTTCTAGCCCTTTCCTTATGCTTCTTTCTTTCATTTCATGATTTCCTCTTGTACTCTTCCTCTGTATAACCTCTCTTTATGGAACTCTTTCCTTCCTTTATCCTATCCGTATTTCCTTTTTTTCCTCTTCTAAAAACAAATACCGCTACCTTTTTAAATCTTATCTTTGATAACTTCAACCTCTGGATTATGAAACCAGTATCCTTATTAGACTAATTCATCGAGAGTTTAGGTTAAAAAGACCATTCCTCCTTTATAGGACAAAGTTTATACTCTCAAAGAGAATAGTGTAAATGCACAACGGACTGCAATTCCGTAAGAATACCTCTTTTATGTTAAGACCTAGATGTTTCACTTTCCAAAACTTAATCTCTAATATTAGGGGTAAAATTGAATTTCTCTTTTATTGAACAATATCTCAAATAATATTTGTAGCATTAGGTGTCTTTCTTATAATAGGAGTTAATTACTTCAAGGGGGGATTCTATCGTTACGAAAAAACAGTACCTTATTATGAGGTTATTTGAACCAGTATCCCCACCCTTATTCTTTGTTCCGTCGCACTACCAAGAATATGTCTACTTTATACTCATGAACAAGAAATAAATACTGCACTTTCTATCAAATGTATTGGACACCAGTGATATTGAAGATATGAATATAGTAATTTTAACAATGTTGAATTAGACAGGTTCATAACCCCAACAGAAAACCTTGAAATAGGAGAAACCCGATATCTAGAAGTAGACAATCGTCTTATTATCCCCCTAAAAATAGGAATTAACTTCTTCATTAGAAGAGAAGACGTAATCCATGCATGAACCATTCCTGTTCTTGGGGTGAAAGTAGATGCCACTCCGGGGCGTCTAAATGTAATCAATCTATCGCTAGAAATAAGTGGAGTATTATACGGACAATGTAGAGAACTTTGCGGTGCAAATCATAGATTTATGCCTATTGTTATTGAAACCACAACCATAACTCTTTTTAAAGAATGACTATCAACCTGATAAATCTCCTATCTCTATTAAAATAATACTGCAATCAAAATTTAGTGTCTTTGCTCCTTTTTTTTGAAAGATTTATATCCTACACTTATAAAATTAAACTTTTTAGTTAATTTTTATTCTCTCTCTCTCATAATTACCAGCATGTGTCCCCTCCTTTATATTTTAGTATTAATTAAATCCTCCACCTTTATAAAAGTGATTCTCTCTAAAATATTATTTCTTACTTAATTACTTTCCCTCTTTCACTCCTTATTATCAGATAATAATGCAAATAAATAAATGAACTACTAGATGTAATCACGTTAATATTGGCACTCTTTATGTATTTATAGGAGTTTGAAGTGCAGGGATTGGGGCAAGACTCTCTCTTCTTATACGAAAAGAAATTAGATGTAAAGGCTCTTTTCTCGGATCAGATCAATTCTATTACTCTATCATCACCGCGCACGCTTTTATTATAGTTTTCTTCGTTGTTATGCCTGTTCTTGGTGCAGGTTTTGGTAATTGACTTCTTCCCTTTTTATGTACCAATAAAGACATAGTCTTCCCTCGAATAAACGCTCTTAGATTTTGAACAATTGCACCCGCAATAACGCTTATAGTAACCTCTCTTAACACAGAAGGAGGAAGAGGAACAGGGTGAACTGTCTACCCCCCTCTTAGAAGAGAAGGTCATAGAGGTTTTAGGGTTGATATAGCCATCTTTTCTCTTCACATATCTGGAAGAAGATCCCTTATGGGAGCAATAAATTTTATAACTACTATACACAGACGTACAGGAGGACTTCAAATTCTAACTCTGAGAGTCTTCTCTTGATGTATCGGGACAATAAGCACCCTTCTAATCATTTCACTTCCTGTTTTTGCGGGGGGAGTAACTCTTCTTCTTTTTGACCGCAATGCAAGAACAAGAGTATTTGTATTTAGAGGGGGAGGTGACCCTGTCCTTTTTCAACATCTTTTTTGGTTATTTGGACATCCAGAAGTGTATATCCTCATTCTTCCAGGATTTGGCGCAATCACTCATGCAGTAATATGAAGAACGGGAAGACGAACTATTTACGGACGATCAAGACTCATTGTTGCGGTGGCATCCATTGGAGTTATAGGATGTCTCGTTTGAGCACACCATATATTTACAGTAGGACTAGATCTTGATACTCGAGCATATTTTATATCCGCCACCATCGGTATTGCTCTTCCAACGGGGATTAAACTTTATAGTTGAAATGCAAGTATATTAGGTAATAGAACACGTCTAAGTCTACCTTCTATTTGAGTCTACGGATTTATATGTATATTCACTCTTGGGGGAACAACAGGAGTAGTACTCGCAAATACAGTTATTGATATTGTTCTTCATGACACATTATTTGTTGTAGGACATTTCCATTACGTCCTAAGAATAGGCGCCATCATAAGAATAGGAACAGGACTTTATCTTTGAGGACCCATATTTAGAGGAGTAAGACCAAGGAAAATATGAGGAATAGGAGGATTCATAGCTTTATTTATAGGGGTTAACCTTCTGTTTCTACCTACACACTTTGTAGGCCTTAATGGAGGTCCTCGACGCTACGATCACTTTCCCGATTTATTCATCAAATGACTAAAAATAAGAAACATTGGGAGTACTTTTGCTTTTAATGGTTTCTGTGGTATCCTTTTCAGATTTCTACTTGGATGAATACAACTTCGACCTCTTCTTATCTCTAATTCAATTGGATCTCCTGATCTTAATCAGAGAGGGAACGCTAGTATTGCAGGACTAAACAAAACTTTAACTAATTTTTATTAAATCAATTATCTTATTTCATTTTAGAGATAACCATGATAAGTCCTCCTAAATCTATCTTTAGTATTATATTCACAAAAGAATGGGAAGATAAAATCAATCGGAAATGAAATAGAAAGGAATTGAGGAAAAGAATTCGTAATTGTAAAATTATAGGTCCTCATATTCTAAATAAAACCGAAATTTCGGGTTGACCTCTCCTTCTTCTTATTACTTCTATCGCTATTTATCAAATTAGACTTCTTCCTTACAAAAGAATAAAAATAGAAATAATCAAACTTCATAGAATCCTTTCCAACTATCTTAACAGTAAAACTCTCGCTTCTTATGTTTACTTTTCATCCGTCAACGTAGTTCTAAATCTATTTAGACCTGTATCCCATCCGTCTTGATGAATTATGGAGAGTAATTTTCTATTTATTCTTCGTTCTTCTAATCCTAGACCATATACTTTTTTAAGAAGGGCAGGAATATCCATTCTTTGTCCCTTTCATTGTTACACTTCCCCCTTCAAATTTTTAAATCCTCGCTCTCTCTACCTCTCTTTTATCTTTGAAAGAACACTAGAATCTGTATTACTTTATTGTAGAGAGGAGAAAGCACGTCCTTTTCTTTGATATACTCTTCCAAAGTGATGAGGAATACAAATATTTGATTCTGATCAATGAGTGGCATTCTTTATTTCTCCTAAAATTCGAAGGAGGATTCCTGATACACATTTCTCTATTCCAGGTGTGCTACCTCGTAACACCCCTCTTCCCCCACTCCCTACCCATCTTTTTTCTTAAACCCCAAAGTTTAGTATAACACTAGTACACAAGATTGTCATTCTTGAAGTTTAACTTTGCTCTAATACATTTATACCCTCCTCTTTTAGAGGAACACCATTTAAATATCTTTCCTACATGTATTTTTGTAGAATAAATTACGTTTCCGGATTAAACCAGTGGAACTTCTAATAACTAATCACCGTGGTAGATTAAATACAATTGAATTGAGAGTAAGAGTCATTTAAATAGGACTACACATAAAAGATGAGATTGAAGATATCTTGCGGCATGCATTGAAGGCTACGTGTCTATCTGACTGTACAAACGCGGTGGTGATTATGATGATCATAGAATAAGGGTAAAAATACTAAAATGGAGTCCATACAAACGTGGTTCTTTCTAGTCTTCCTCTAAATGGGGTATCTAAATGACACTAATATCTTACTTTCAAGACAAGAATATGTATTAATTTTGTGATGGGTTTAAACTCGTTAAAAGAAGTAATAGCGTAAAGGAAAATAAAACTGATAGCGAATATACCCACATATAGATAATATTTAATGTATCCTGTAAAAGGAGAACAAAAATTATTATAAAAGAATCTCTGTGTATAGAAATTCTCGCAAAACAAAGAAGAGGCATTCAACCCCATCATAGAAGTTTACGGGGACTAACCTAAGTCAGTAAAGTATGAGAAGTAAAACTTCGTTGTCTACTATTTCATAAAACACTCAAGGCTTATGGTGACTTGGGTAGTGGACTAGACGACACAAAGTTCTCTTTAAAGTAAAAATAGGCACTTTGACGTTAGAGCAAAATAAAACAAATAAAAATGATGCGAATAAAATTAAGATGATCTTTAAATACAGATCAATACAGGAAAAAACCTTGTGTAGGTTTTGGTTACCATATAAATATTTTTATTAAACTCCGGTGATAGAATTAATGGAGGTCCTAATATTAAAAGTATAATAAGTTCTTTATACATAAGTACTACTATGGGTGGTGTTAACAAACATATGAGTCATTTAACAATGACCATTCTAAATGTTAGGAGGATAGAGATAATATCTCATACCAATGTTTTTCTTAGAATGAAAATTCTAAAGAGGGAACCTATACATTTAGAGGCTAAAATAATATTACACAAGATTATGTATTAAGTTCTTTTATAGTTTTAATGGGGATTAAGCACAAAGAAATAACTTCTAAATAATTGCTGTTATATCTCAAAACAAGTTTTAGAGTATTAAAGAGGCTAGTATTGTGTTTACACAATATTAATCGAGCTCTATAACAGTATATTTTAAACAGAAAGACTTCTTTGTAACATTAAATAAAATTAAATAAAACTGATACGAATGATAAGCAGAAATAAAATCTTCAGAATATTACTTAAAGTAATAAACTAAGAAACTATAAAAAGATCTTTTAATTAAGAACTATAAAGAGACCACTTAACCCTATAAGATCAGAGGGACCAAATAAAACAAAAATTGAATATAAAGAAAGACTACCACTTTGCATTTCTATTTGGAATAGGGCTTTAAAATACTTGGTTGTATTTTAAAGGTTTCTCTTAATGAAATAAGGGAAATCCATAGGGCAATTCTTCTTGTAGAATGTTCTGATGGATACGTGAATGTGTTGAAGGGGTAATATCTTTTGGAATAGGAGAGATTGTTTTATAACGGAGCAGAAATATAAGACCATTAGTAATTGAATAAATGTTGTAGACTTCTAAGAATCTTTGATTCAATGGAAGAATTAGAAATTGAAATAAAGTGGCATTGCCCTTTTTCCTTTGTTTCCTAAAAGTGAAAAAGACTATCAATGGGCTTACTTTGTGCTTGTTAAGTTAACAAGTTATATTTTTATTAATAATAAACTTTAAATCTTCGAAAAGGTTTAAAGGGTTTCTATATTAAGAGAAGTAAATGTGTAGTGGAATACAATTAGTTTAACTTTACGTTAACCCACTTAAACACCAGAACTATCTCTAATATAGTAAGAAAAATATAATTTGAAGACGAAGGCCCTTTAGGGTTGGAAGGTAATAAGCGTAAGAAAAGTAAAAAGAACACGGGTAGCCTAAAATTGTCGGATTTTAAGGGGATAAGTGTAAGGTTTGTTAGTTATATCCTCATGTTGAAAACTAACTTTACCACTTTTATAAACAGAGACATATCTAAAAGAAATACTTACTCTTATCGCTCTAAAGAGAGAATAAGAAGAGTATTTTTGGGGTAAACAAAGCCCACTAGAAGAGTTGATGAAGATAAAAGAGTAAGTCCATTGAGACTTACATTGGTGAATGTATTATATTTATCTAAATAAATAAAGATACTATCTCTTATTTAAATTACTAAAGTCTACGATAATGGTAAAGAAAATAAGAAGTATTGGAGTTTATTTACCCATTTTAGTGCATATATCTCGCTAAGAATATGTGTTGGGAGTGCTATCTATAAGCACAGATAGTAGAAATACAAAAAAGCCTGTAACGAGGAGACAACACAGAAGAATGTGTCTGATAAAGTAAAATCAGTGTCAAGTCTAATTACAGCAGCCTTTTCTGAATCAAAAACTCTAAACTAAATCTCGGCAAGATTTAAACACAGAGTGAAAGAGGGTATAATCTTAAAGTTACTCATACCACGAGTGACAAAGATTTCCTTAAGAAAAGGTAGTCCATGTTCTAATCCGGTTAAAGTACACAAAGCTATGCTTTAACCTTGATAGAACATGACTTTATATTGGGGTAAAGTTACCGCTAATATAGGGGTGGTAGGAAAGGGATAGGCGCTCATTCCAGTTGCCACAATAACGAAGTCCTTTTAATATAACTTCAACCCCTACAAACTATTAACATGGTTCTCCTTTATATCGCGTGTGCTACAATTAATATCCCCTAGGAAAGATCTTAAACTATATAACTTGAACGATTGATGGTATTAAATATCTGTTGATTACGCG
>RCNB010000885.1_pt1 | contig 19388 bp, 17 predicted proteins | sample 2041321 | NCBI WGS metagenome assembly RCNB01 (sample SAMN09708232, study PRJNA481090) | Marine sediment metagenome, whole genome shotgun sequencing project. | reverse complement strand
CGTGCAGCTTGACCGGTAGCCCGAGTTTTGCGGCCTCGCCAAATAGCGTCGCGATTTGTGGCGCCGTGAAGGCTATTGATTCGCAATACGCGTCAACCGCGTCGGCCAGCTTTCGTTCAGCAATCAGAGGTAGTAGTTCATTGCAGATCAACTCGATGTACGCGTCCGCGTTGCCGACGTACTCCGGAGGCACCGTATGCGCAGCGAGCAGGGTGGTCCTAACCTCAACCGGCGACTCTTCGCCCAGGCGTCTTGCAACCTCAAGCATGCGAATCTCGCTGTCACAGTCGAGCCCATACCCGGACTTTATTTCTACCGTTGCAACACCTTCGTTGGCCAGCGCGGTCAGTCGAGGCAGTGCGGCCGCGAACAGTTCATCGGCCGAGGCTTCACGCGTTGCTCTCACCGTCGACAGGATGCCGCCACCAGCCTGAGCGATTTCTTCGTAACTCGCGCCTTGTAGGCGTTTTTCGAATTCGGCAGAGCGGTCGCCACCAAAGACAATATGGGTATGGCAGTCGATCAGCGCGGGCGTAATCCAGCGACCCGCTACAGAGCGGGTTTCAGTGGCGTCAAGATTTCTGGCCTCCGTCGAGTCTCCGATCCAGCCGATCTCGCCGTCACGAATCGCCAGTGCCATGCAGTTTTCAGCCACGCCATAGTCCGGCAGACCGTCCTGCATCGTGGCGATGCGAGCATCTGTCAGCAATAGATCCCAGTCAGCCATTCAATTTCCCAGCTTCAGCTCCTTAGCAGTTGCAACCGAAATTAGCATGGTCTAGCCTGTATATACAACTTACATGGGAATGGTATGACCACGGTATTTGCACAGAAAGCGCTGCTCCCAACCGGATGGGCGGACAAGGTTCGGCTGGAGGTCGTAGACGGGCGAATTTCGGCAATTCAGACGAACGTTTCAGCGACGGCCGGAGATACTTTGGTGGGTTACGTCATTCCGGGCCTGTGTAATGCGCATAGTCACGCTTTTCAACGCGCGTTGGCCGGTCATACAGAGCAGCGCTCACCAGCCGGGCACGACAATTTCTGGAGCTGGCGGGAGCGAATGTACGAGTTGGCCGGCAAGGTTGATGCTGAGCTTTTAACGGCCATTGCGAGACAGGCCTATTGCGAGATGCTGTCCAGTGGCTATACGTCCGTTGCCGAGTTTCACTACCTGCATCGCGATCCCAGGAATCCGGAAGCGACCGACTCGATGTTTGCCGCTATTTCGACGGCGGCGGAAGAAAGCGGCATCCGACTAACCTATGTCCCCGTGCATTATGAGCGGGCCGGTTTCGACAATCCCGATCCCCTGCCACACCAGCAAGGCTTCGCACTGTCGATTGACGACTTCATGGAACACTACGAAAGAGCTCGTACCCAGAGTCATGCTGCCACAACTATCGGTATTGGCGCGCACAGTTTACGGGCAGTTAGTAGCGAGTCTTTGCATACAATTGCGGCCGCGGCCAACGATGCGTTCGTGCCGATGCATCTGCACATTGCCGAACAGCAACGCGAAGTTGACGAATGTGCGGCGGCTTACGGGGCGCGTCCTGTCCAGTGGTTGCTGGAAAATTTCGACGTGGCTCGAAACTGGTGCCTGATCCATGCAACCCACATGGATGCAGACGAACTGGCAGCACTGGCGTCGTCCGGTGCCGTCGTCGCTTTGTGCCCCAGTACCGAGGCAAATCTGGGCGATGGACTATTTCCTTTGCACGATTTTTTAACGCACGGTGGCCGTATCGCGATCGGTTCCGACAGTCATGTTTCGATCAATCCGTTCGAAGAGCTCCGATGGCTCGAATACGGCCAACGACTGGTGACGCAAACTCGAAACATCGTGTCCCTGCGCGGCAGTCATGTCGGTAGTGAGTTATTTTTACGGGCGCTTGAAGGCGGCGCTGCCGCGAGCGGACAGGAAAATAGCGGACTTGAGAAAGATGCGGCAGCCGATTTTGTGGTGCTTAGCGATGATGATCCGATGTTGGCGGGTCATGGTGACGATTCCCGACTGGACGCGTTGGTGTTCTCCGGTTATCCGTTGCCCGTCGAGCGCGTCATGGTCAATGGCGAGTGGCGCGTTGTCGATGCCATGCACGTAAAGCGCGACATGGCGCGTGAAGCCTATTCAAAAGCAATAGCGACTTTAGGCGCGGCCAAATGAGTGTGACGAAACCACGTTATCAGCAGCTCAAGGATTTTATTATCGAGCAGATTTCGAGCGGTGAACTGCGGCCGTTGGATCGTGTGCCGTCCGAGAACGATCTCGTCGAATCGAAAAGCGTGTCACGAATGACGGCGAATCGGGCCTTGCGTGAGTTGAACGACGAAGGTTACGTCGAACGTATCGCAGGGCGGGGCACTTTTGTTTCGGACTTCCGCTCGCGTTCACATCTGCTCGAAGTGCAAAACATCGCCGACGAGATCACGAGTCGCGGTCATGCGCACTCAAGCGCTGTTCTTCGTCAGTCAATGCAGCATGCGCGTGGTGAGATCGCCAAAGCGCTTCACGTCGAGCAGGGCACCGATGTATTTCACCTGTTGCTGGTCCACTCCGAGAACGACGTGCCGATTCAGGTCGAAGACCGCTACGTGCTGGCAAGCTTCGCGCCGGATTGCCTCGAGCAGGATTTCGAGGGAATCACGCCAAGCGCCTATCTAACCGGCGTAGCGCCACTGCAAGAGGCTGAGCAGGCCGTCAGGGCCAGCATTCCGAATTCCGCGACACGTCAACAGCTCAATATGTCGGATGACGAGGCCAGCCTGGTCGTCATACGGCGCACCTGGTCGGCCGGCCGGCCGGTTACCTTTGCGCGACTGCACCACCCGGGCAGTCGCTACGAACTTATGGGCCATTACACGCCCCCCGGGACATCCAGATCGACCAAATCGGATGTCGTTCAACTGGAGAATTTGCGCCAATGAAAAGAGTCATAAAATCGCCAACCGGTACCGAGCTCTCGGCCAAGAGTTGGCTGACGGAGGCGCCACTTCGAATGCTGATGAATAACCTCGACCCCGAGGTTGCTGAACGACCGCAGGATCTGGTCGTCTATGGCGGCATCGGAAAAGCGGCGCGCAATTGGGAATGTTTTGACGCCATCGTTGAGTCCCTCAGGAATCTCGAGTCCGATGAAACTTTGTTGGTGCAGTCCGGAAAACCCGTCGGTGTGTTCCGCACCCATGCCGATGCGCCCCGCGTGTTGATCGCGAACTCGAATCTGGTGCCGGCATGGGCTAATTGGGATCACTTTCGCGAGCTCGATAAGAAGGGCCTGATGATGTACGGCCAGATGACGGCCGGATCGTGGATCTATATCGGCAGCCAGGGGATCGTTCAAGGTACGTATGAGACGTTCGTTGAAATGGGTCGCCAGCATTACGATGGCGATCTTGCCGGGCGATGGATACTGACGGCGGGACTGGGCGGTATGGGCGGCGCTCAGCCACTAGCGGCGACAATGGCGGGTGCTTCAATGCTGGCAATCGAGTGCCAGTCGGATCGCATCGATATGCGACTCGAAACGGGTTACCTCGATACTCGGGCGGAGACGCTGACGGATGCGATGAGAATCATCGAGCAGGCAGTACGCGACAAGAAGGCGATCTCGGTCGGACTGCTCGGAAACGCTGCCGAGTTGTTGCCGGAGATGGTGGCGAACGGCATCAGGCCCGACGCAGTAACGGACCAGACATCTGCGCATGACCCGGCGAATGGATATTTACCCATCGGTTGGTCAGTCGACCAATGGTGCGAAAAACGCGAGAGCGACCCCGACGCCGTCGCTGCCGAGTCGGTCAAGTCCATGGCGATTCACGTTCAAGCCATGCTGGATTTCCAAAAGCAGGGGATACCAACCTTCGACTACGGCAACAACATTCGACAGGTTGCGTTTGATCAAGGTGTCGAGAACGCATTCGATTTTCCAGGCTTCGTTCCAGCCTATGTTCGCCCGCTGTTTTGCCGCGGTGTTGGACCCTTCCGTTGGGTAGCCTTATCCGGAGACCCCGAGGACATCTACAAGACCGATGCGAAGGTTAAGGAACTGATTCCCGACGACCAGCATCTTCACAACTGGTTGGACTCCGCACGCGAGCGCATTCAATTTCAGGGGCTGCCGGCACGGATCTGTTGGGTTGGATTGGGACAGCGCCACCGACTTGGGCTCGCTTTCAACGAAATGGTCCGCAATGGCGAATTGAAAGCGCCGGTCGTTATCGGCCGCGACCATCTGGACAGCGGCTCTGTCGCGAGTCCGAATCGCGAAACCGAAAGCATGAAAGATGGCAGTGACGCCGTTTCGGACTGGCCGTTGCTCAATGCGCTGCTCAGTACGGCAGGCGGTGCGACCTGGGTGTCGTTCCATCATGGCGGGGGTGTCGGTATGGGTTACTCGCAGCACGCCGGCCTCGTGATTGTTTGCGACGGCACGCCCGAAGCAGACAAACGAATTGAAAGAGTATTGTGGAACGACCCTGCCAGCGGCGTTATGCGACATGCCGATGCGGGGTATGACATCGCGATTGATTGCGCGCATGAATTCGGACTTAAGCTTCCGATGATCGCCGAGTCTGGAGGCACCAAATGAATCTGACAATTGATAATCAGCTGGTCACGCTCGATGTTTTGCGGTCAGCCTGGCAGGAGCCGCTGACGGTGTCGCTGGGGAATACCGCGAAGCAACGTATTGCCGAGGCCAACGAACTGATCGACGACGTGCTGGCCAGTGGTGAGCAGGTCTATGGCGTCAATACCGGTTTCGGTCAGTTGGCTCAGGTCCAAATTAGCAACGACGAATTGGCGCACCTGCAAACCAACCTGGTGCGATCGCACGCCGTTGGGGTCGGCGAAGACCTGGATGACGAAATCGTGCGCCTGATCATGCTCATGAAGGTCATCGCGCTGGCAGAGGGGTTTTCGGGCGTACGCGTGAAGCTTGTCGAATTGCTGTGCGGGATGGTCAACCACAATATCTATCCGAGGATTCCGTCACGAGGATCTGTCGGCGCCTCCGGTGATCTGGCGCCGCTGGCCCATATGGCGGGCGCTCTGATCGGAGACGGTGAGGTGCGCGTGAACGGCAGCCTGCGATCAGCAAAAGATGCTCTCAAAGAAGCCGGACTCGAGCCGATTCAGTTGGCGCCAAAAGAAGGGCTGGCGCTCTTGAACGGGACTCAGGTTTCGACCGCGCTCGCGTTGGCGGCCGTATTTCGCACCGAGAATCTGTTGGCCGCCGTGATGATGGCCGGCGCCATGTCCTCCGACGCGATCAAGGGCAGCGATACGCCGTTTGATAAGCGCATCCAGAACGTGCGCGGACACGGTGGTCAGATTGCAGTCGCGGGAGTGCTGCGTGATCTCATGCGAGGCAGCGGCATCCGCGCCTCTCACGAGGAATGCGATCGAGTGCAGGACCCGTATTCTATTCGCTGTCAGCCTCAGGTTGTTGGCGCCTGTCTCGACGTGGTCCGTCATGTCTGCACGGTTTTTGAGACGGAAGCAAATGCGGTAACGGACAATCCGCTGGTATTCACGGATTCGAAGTCCGTATTGTCGGGTGGAAATTTTCATGCGGAACCCGTCGCTCTGGCCGCAGACTATCTGGCCCTGGCGATCGCCGAAATCGGCGCCTTATCAGAACGTCGCATTGCCCTGTTGATCGACTCTCACATGAGCGGCCTTCCCGCATTCCTCGTGAAAGACGGCGGTCTGGACAGTGGTTTCATGATGGCGCAGGTTACGGCTGCTGCGCTGGCCTCGGAAAACAAGTCGCACGCGCATCCTGCAAGTGTTGACAGTATTCCGACGTCCGCGAATCAGGAAGACCATGTCAGCATGGCGACGTTCGCCAGTCGACGTCTGCACACGATGATCGATAATGTTGCCGACATCATCGCGATCGAACTCCTGGCTGCCGCGCAGGGCATTGAGTTTCACCGGCCCAAGAAGAGCTCGTCGGTCATCGAGGAAGTCATCGAGGAGCTACGTGAATTGTCGCCGTCCTATGAGCATGATCGATCGTTGTCGTCAGACATCCGTCGCGTTGCCGCGATGGTTGATCACGGCGCCTATTGCAGACACGCGGCTTCCGTACTGCCCAGCTTGCGGTCATGAACGACGTTTTTGAGCAACGACGCGGCGAATTGCCGCTCTTGATCAGCGTGCCACACGACGGCCGCGCTATCCCGGAAGACATTCTCGTTCGCATGACTGACGCTGGACGCGACATCCCGGATACAGACTGGGATGTCGCGAGACTGTACGAGTTTGCTTCGGTCATGGGCGCGAATATGGTCGTCGCGAATTACTCTCGTTATGTTGTCGACCTCAACCGCCCTGCCGACGATGGGGCACTGTACGCCGGGCAGGTCGCTACGGGACTCTGTCCGTTGAAGACTTTCACTGGCGACGCGATTTACCGCTCTGGTGATATCGATGCCGTCGAAAAGGTAGACCGTATCGAAAAGTACTGGCGGCCGTATCACGATCACATTCGCGACACTTTGGCCACGATACGAGATGAGCATGGTTTTGCACTGCTTTGGGATGCGCATTCAATACCCAGCGCTGTCCCCCGGCTGTTCGACGGCGAACTGCCCGAATTGAATCTGGGTAGCAATGACACACGAAGTTGCGCGGGTCAGATAGAAGCGGCCGTCGCAGCTGTTGCGACGTCGAGCGGTCACAGCGCCGTCCTCAACGGTCGCTTCAAAGGCGGTTACATTACGCGCCACTACGGCGACCCGGAAAACAACATTCACGCACTACAACTCGAGATAGCACAACGGGCTTACATGACGGAGGAGACGCGCTCCTTCGACGCAGCTAAGGCAGGCGATCTACGTGATACTCTGCGAAAAATGTTGGCAAAATTTATGGATGCAGCGAAGGAATGAAAAAAAAGGGACTGCACGAACTCTACGCCGAGGACCCCGAGCGGGCAGATGATCTGATCTGGGGGCGAAAGGTCAACGGCGTTAGTCGTCGCGGGTTCATGACGGGCTCTGGTCTGGCGGCGATGGCGGCTGTTGTCGGGGCGAGCATTCCATTTGCGCGATACATGCCAGGGGGACTCATTCCAGCCGCGCTTGCTCAAAGTGACGAAGCATTTTCCCTACCCGGGAAATCCGGTCTAACGATTCTGAATGACCGTCCGATCAACGCGGAAACGCCAGCACACCTGCTCGATGATCCTGTGACGCCAGCCTCACGTCTTTTCGTTCGCAATAACGGAATTCCCCCCGCCACCTGGGATATCGATCCTCTCGAGTGGCAGATAACCATCGAAGGTGAGGCCTGCGAACGGCCCAAGGTGATGACGCTCGGCGAGATTCAAGCGCGCTTCAAACATCACACGCTGCAATTGCAGATCGAATGCGGTGGCAACGGACGTTCTGAATTCAATCCGCCGGCGAAAGGCAATCAATGGAGTACCGGTGCAATCGGCTGTCCGGAATGGACGGGAGTGCGCCTGCGCGACATCCTCGAAGACTGTGGCATCAGAGACGAGGCTGTATACGTGGCTTATGAGGCAGCGGACTCACATCTCTCGGGCGATCCGACCAAGATGCCGATTTCACGCGGCGTGCCTGTGCGAAAGGCAATGGAAAGTGAGTCGTTGATCGTCTGGGCCATGAATGGCGAGCCGTTGCCGGAACTGCATGGATTTCCAGTGCGTATGATTTGTTCGGGCTGGCCGGCCTCAGTCAGTGGCAAGTGGCTGACACGTATTCTTGTGCGTGACCAGGTTCACGATGGTGCGAAAATGACGGGGCAATCCTACCGAGTGCCGTGCAAACCGGTGGCGCCCGGAACCGCAGTTGCCGATGAAGATATGTGCATCATTGAGTCGATGCCCGTGAAATCCCTGATTACGTTTCCCAAGTCTGGCGTTGAGGTTGCCGTTGGCAAGAATCTGCAATTGCGTGGTCATGCATGGGCCGGCGATTCGAAAGTGAAATCACTGTTCACGTCGATCGACTTCGGCGCAACGTGGCAAAAAGCCAAACTCAGGAATCCGGCCAATCGCCTGGCGTGGCAGCATTGGACGGCGAGCGTGAAATTTCCCGAAGCGGGTTACTACGAAGTCTGGGCGCGTGCAGAGGACGACGAGGGGCGGTCACAGCCAATGGTTTTGCCGGGCTGGAATCCTCGCGGCTATCTTAACAATGCGTGTCATCGCGTAGCGGTCATGGCGACCGCGTGAGGGTTATTCTGGTTCTTGTGATGTTGTTTCCTGGTTTCGCTGCGGCAGTCGATATTGACGAGTCCTCCGGACTGATCAAGAGTCCTGGTTGGGAGCAGGTACGGGCGCATTGCGGCGGTTGCCACTCCCACGCACTGGTGACGAGTCAGCGCGCAGATCGGCAGACATGGCTGGACATTATCCGCTGGATGCAGGCGACTCAGAACCTGTGGCAATTTCAGGCGGATACCGAGGCGCAGATCCTCGATTACCTTGCCGCGAATTATCCGCCACAGGACAATAGACGGCGCGCGCCAATACCGCCAAGCCTGATGCCACAAGCCACAGAGTCAGTTCAGTAGCCGTTCAGGCGCTACAGTTTAATGTGCTGTTCCACAATGGGCTATCATAGCCCCCACTCACGGCCCCAGCTTGGCAGGGTCGTTCGGCTACAGGAATAGAATAATGAACAAACACAGTAAACGGCTTCGCGGTAGCGTCATGCTAATGGCGGTCTTGCTGACGACGTCGGTATTGGCAGCATCTGGCGACAAGATTGATCGAGAATCGGACAAAGCCCTGCAGGTCTTTAGGGACGACATACCCGGTGCGGAAATCTTCATCCAGCAAGCGGCTGGTTACCTCGTTTTTCCGAGAGTCATCAAAATCGGGGCTGGCGTGGGTGCGGAAACGGGCGAGGGTGTATTGCGCGTGGGTGGGCAGAGTGTCGCCTACTATCGAACAACATCAGGTTCGATTGGCCTGCAACTCGGCGCTCAAGCTAAATCAATTGTTATCGCATTCATGACCAAAGAATCGTTGCAGAAGTTTCGCAATTCCAATGGTTGGAAAGTTGGCGTTGACGGCTCAGTCGCACTCATTGATCTGGGCGGCGGTAAGACAATCGATTCTGACAATGTGCGCGATCCGGTCGTCGGATTTATTTTCGGTTCCAAGGGGCTGATGTACAACCTGACGCTCGAAGGATCGAAATTCTCGAAGCTCGATAAGTCCTGAGCAAACGCCCCCTATCGGATCGACTCAGCGAGGAAGCGCGGGCGCTTCCCGCTCGCTCGCACGGCCGTTTTCGAGCCTGGTTCCGCAAAGTCTGGGACGTCCGTGGCGGCGGTCTCTATGCCTGTGGCTTCGCCCTGACATTCGCGATGTTGGAGGCGGGTTCGCTCGTCGATGACTTCAAACAAATCCATTTGCTGTTTGATGGTGAGGTCGTCGGGTTTGTCATGAACTTCATCATCGATTCATTCCAGAATACGATTCAGGCGTTCATGTGGCCGGTAAATATTGTGGAATTTGCGCCGCCGTGGGGCGCTATCGGTCTCGGCGCGGCCTTTTTGCTGTTTCCAAGCTACGTGAAGAAACACATTGAGGCGTGGCTGTTCGCCGATGGTGAGCGAGAGAAATTAGTTGATGAGAAACGCGCCGATGACGAATGAGGGCGCCGTATGTTTTTCTTTGATGTCCGTTTCTATTGACATAAACAGTATTTGAACACGGCACAATCGCGTTCATTCCGGACGATATGCGGCGATATTGACTAAGGTTTCTTCCTTGTCATCGGAGATTTTCTTGCCAAAGAACTCCAGCAGTCCAAAGTCCGCGCGACTCCACCACAAATACGGCCTGGAAATACATTCTGAGCGCACAATGAAACCACTGTCGCTTAGCAATTGTAAGTATTCAATATCTGTCTTTTGAACACCCATTGGGTGTCTGAAGAATATCCTTACAGGTAAAGAGTGAATGAATTTTCTACAAGACTCCGCCATCAACAACGCCCCACCGGGCTTCAGCACTCGATAGAATTCTCCAACCGCGCGAATTTGGTCAACAATATGATGAAGTGTTTGGTGGCAAAAAATCATATCGACGGAATTGTCAGGTAGCTGTATAGCGGCCGCATTGTTAACAAGAATCTGCACTTCGCTGTCACAAGCCTGGATTTTGTCTGCAGCCAGTTCGGATGCTTCAGGGTTTATGTCCAAGCCGATCATTGTCTTTGGACGAAATCGTTGATCCAACATCAATAGAGAATGGCCGTGACCGAAGCCAATATCGAGTATTGTCGGATAATGATCTTGTCCCGGCAACGTTAGTGACTCTAGATCATCCAGCGCAATTTTCAGGACACGGTTGATCCATGTATCCGTAGTAAGAAACCAATCGCCAAATCGGGATTCTTTTACCCAATATTGGCGACCTGTCTTTTTGTCGGCGGTCATCATTTACGAAAGTAACTCCTGTCCAAAAAAAGCGTCAACGCCGTCATACGTTGCCGAGCTGCTACCAATAGCAGCTGTGAAAAATCACATGGGTCTTAGACGATAACGCAGCATCATATCAGGCGAGCGATGGCGGTAACCCGGAGGATGAAATTTTATTCGCCGACTATCGATTCGCTCAGCGAAGCTTGTATTTTGGTCTCCGTTTCGATTCGACGCAACTAAGATCCGAAGCTGGGGTACTATCGTTGAGGACAGCCTGCGGCCTTTGTCGGAAAGCAAACGAGGCGTGGTGGATTTTAGCGACGAATTGGAGATTTCCGATGTGGGGCGAAAAAACGGCGTACGGTTTGGTTGCAGCGCTGATAATGCAATGCAATGCCGCTTCGGCGGACGAGTTGCACCTTAACTTCGGTGGTGGGCCGCAATTCGGGGCAAATGCACCGGACGGTAGTGGTCATCATGTCAACCACACAGTTGGAATCGACTACAGCTTTTTTCGTCATGACCGAAGTTCGCGAAGTAGTTTCATTATCGGTATGAGTTACACCTACCTGGGTGTTAACTCAGATGAGTTTGATCGAATTCATGCATTTTCAATTTATCCGCAGCTTTCTATGTACCCGACGCCGGAATCGTGGGTTCATTCATTGGTGCCCAAGAATGCCGAGCCATTTTTTTATGTTCGCTTTCTGGGCCCCAGCTACATCAGCGCCAATCGCCTTGGCGACAGGCGCCAGGACAAGAATTTCTCTTTTCAGGCGCAGGTAGGCGTGGGTGCGTCATTCGCGTTGAAGAATGATCGGCGCGGGATAATTTCCGTATCGTGGAAACATTTTTCGAACGCCAATTTATACAGCGACAATGATGGAATCGATCTTCCGATCGTGCTGAATTTTGGCGTGCAATTCTAATTCCCGCGAATTCTGCGGCTATTGCACTCGAACACCGTCAATCTCGATGACGAGTTCACGGCGACAAATATGGCCGTGGAGAAACACAACCCGATCATCAGATATGCCGAACTCTGCTTCGAGCTTGCTGCTTACGAATGGCACGTCATCCGGACTTCTCAGGTACACACGCAAGACGCTGGACTTGTCGAGCATCGATACGGACCCGCTCAAAGCCTCAAGGTTTCTCAAGGTTTCGTCCAATTGAGAGTCGATTTCGTGAGGGTGTAAGGACTCGTGTCCGACGATTGCGGCTGTGCCAGACAACAGGTAAAGGATGTGTTTGTCGTTGGTCACGTAGCCGCAACGAGCAAACTTGGGGCTGCTCGGACCGTATTGACGCGGATAATTAAACGCGCTGAGTTGCCGCGGATTTTCGACGAGTTCGAGCGGATGTTTCGATGCCAGCGCGATGATGGTCAGCCCGAGGTCGCGAATAGTTCCCACTCCAGTACCCGTCGGGGCAATATTGTCGCTCACGTTTAGCTCTTCAAACGCCATCGCACGGCCGGCGGAAAAGCGGCGATACCGCTCGAGGTCACCGTCGCCATCGTTGATGCTACCCAGGTAATTCCACGCTTTGGCAAGTTTTTTGTGATCCGTCGATCGCACTGCAGCCATCAGTTCGAGGTAGGATTTGTGGGTCAGCGACTCGAGATCATCGTCCCTGGATTCTGCGCAATCTTGAATGACGATCGCGTAGTCTTCGCATTCGGCAATGCGCACGTTGCCTTCAACGCGATAAGCCACCGGTTCAGCTATCCACCAGCATTCATAAAGGCATTCTTGGTCGACCGGGCACAAATAGGTTTCGGCAACCGCCGGATGATTATCGTCGTTCGGATCGGAACCGAAGCGAAAAGCGACCAGTAGATGGAGACCCTCCGCCGGCGGCGTAAGGTCTTTAGCCAGCATGATCTGCAAATGCTTGTTTACGGCGCTCATTCGCTCGCCTTAAGCGCGGCGCGGATATTGGCAAGTCGCGTACGGCGATACGCCAGCGATTCGCGCCAGTGAATCAACCACGAAATATTGAAAATAGTCTTGAACACTAACAATCGCAAACGGACAGCGCGGTTTGTATAGACATCACCGGCAAGCATTGAGACGACACCTTGTACAACTTGCAAAGCATCCCGCGGATTGGTCATAAGATCGCGCATCGTTGGCGTCATAAATCGATAGATGAACCAGGAAAAACTAGCGATACCGCGCCTGGTCTGTTTCTCAAATTCCCGTCTGGCCAGGAAATATTTCCAGCGACTGCCGGAAAGCCAGGCTTCTGCAACCGCAACCGCGCGCTCGCCACTGTTCATCGCGAGGTAGACGCCACTTGAAAACACGGGGTCGATAAAGGCAAATGAGTCGCCGATCATCAGAAATCCCGGCCCGCTCATGCGATCTGATAAGTAAGAATAATTGCCAGTGGCCTGCGCCGGCAATTCTGCGGTCGCAGAGCTTATGCGCTCGGCGGTTTCGGGCAGGCTCTGCAATGTATTATGGAGAAAAACATCCAGAGAGTCGGTGCGCGTGCGCAGGTACTCCGGCGCGCAAACAGCACCGATGCTCATGATGTCGTCCTGCAGCGGAATCATCCAGATCCAGCCATGCTCAAACCAGTAAATGCTGATGTTGCCCTGATCGTCGCCGGGCCGCCGCATCACACTGCGGAAATGACCGAAAACCGCCGCGCTCGCGTGTTTGTCATTGGGTAGCTTCCAACCATTTGCTCGGGACAGGAACGTATCTCGCCCCGACGCATCGACCAGATATCGAGCGTGCCATTGATGCTCATCACCGTCTTCGTCCACGGCTAGAACGTCGTGACTGCCATCGGTATTCGTGGAAACTTTGGTGACCTTCATTCCCTCGAAAGCGCCAACGCCGTTGCGACGAGAGTTTTCGAACAAAAGCTGATCGAACTCGGACCGCCGCACCTCGAATGCCTGTGGTGGGCTCGTGCCGAGCGCGTTCTTAAAATAGAAAGTTTGTTCTTTGTTGCCTCTATTTCCTACCGTGAAATCGGCACCGAGTTTGGTGACACCGATCGAGTGGATTTCGTCCATGACGCCGAGACGCTCGAGTATTGGCATGTTCATAGGTAGCAAGGACTCGCCGATGTGAAATCGCGGATGACGCTCTTTTTCGATAAGCGTGACATCCCAGCCCTTCTTCTTCATGGACGTTGCGAAAGTCGTGCCCGCGGGCCCGCCCCCGATAACCAATACATCAGTTTTCTTGCTGCTCATTCAGTCTCGAATTGTGTTGTTTGTTGCTAAATTGTCGCAACGCACTATCATACCTTCGCCGGTAAGCAATACCCACAACAATTGAGAGAGACATGCAGGAACAATCCAGCAACGAAACCGAGTTGGCGAAATTACTCGTCGACGCACTGAACCTCGAGGATGTAGTCCCCGCGTCCATCGATCCGGAAGAGTCGCTCTTTAATGAAGGACTTGGGCTCGATTCAATTGACGCGTTGGAGCTGGCGCTGGCCATAACGCAAAAATATTCAATTCAGCTGAAGGCCGACGACGAAAATATGCAACACGCGTTTGGAACGCTTAGAACCCTGAACGCCTATATCGAGGAACATTCAGTCTGAGTGCACTGACAGGCCGACAAGCAGAAGAAATTATCGCTTTCCGGAGTGACGGGCCAGTTCGGATTGATCAATTTATCGCTGAAGTCAAAGCGCTGGCCGCCACCCTGCCGGACTGCCAGTATGTCATCAACCTCCACGCCGATCGCTACCTCTACCTGCGTGCTTTTTGTGCCGCGTTAGTTGCCGGGCAATGCACGTTGATGCCGCCCAATCGGCAGCAGCATACCTTAGAGCAACTTAGAGCCGCATACGACGACGTCTATACAGTAGGCGAAGCTGGGGAAGAGGTCTTCGAGCGTGGTTCTGACACGGACATTCCGAGAATTCCGGACGAGCAACATTCGGCGATTGCATTCACCTCGGGTAGTACCGGCTCGCCAACGCCAAATCTAAAGTATTGGCGAACGCTACGCGATGGGGCGTTGAGCAATGTGAAGACGGTGCTGGAATCCCAGGAAGGGCGGCTCAACGTCGTAGCCACGGTGCCACCGCAACATATGTGGGGAATGGAAACCTCTATCATGCTGCCACTGTTCGCGAATCTTGCAATTAGCAATTCGATGCCGTTCTTTCCGCAAAATATCGCGAATGCCTTGCAACGATTACCTGAACCCCGAATGCTGGTTTCGTCGCCCATCCATTTGGAGGCATTCTTGAATTCAGGGGTCGAAACGGTGGCTATTGAGAAAATCCTTACGGCAACTGCACCGTTATCAAAGCAGCTTGCACAAGACCTCGAGAACGGTTTCGATACTCGTGTTAAGGATGTCTTTGGTTGCAGCGAGTCCGGCATTTTTGCGACGCGACGAACGTCTGTGGATGAAGAGTGGACCTATTCCAATACGTTCAAACTTAGCATGACGGACGAGGGCGTCAGGATCTCTGCTGCACACCTGTCGGAAGATGTCATGTTGCCCGATATTGTCAGGCTGACAGGGCCAAGCGGTTTTCGTTGGATGGGCCGCCAGCAGGATATGGTGAATATCGCGGGCAAGCGCGGTTCACTCGCTGACTTAAATTTTCGATTGCAAGAAATACCTGGCGTGGTTGACGGCGTCATTTTCGAGCCAGCCGATAGTCAGCGCCGTGGTGATCGACTCGCGGCACTCGTGGTCGCTCCGGATTTGGATGTCTCTGATATTCTCAGTGCACTCAAGAACAAAGTGGAAACAGTGTTTCTGCCGCGGCCGATGATCAAGGTGCCGGTCCTGCCCCGGCAGGAAACAGGAAAGCTTGCAACGAAGGCTGTTCGGGAAATGTTTGCCAGGATGCGAGATGATCATTAGCTGCCGACGAGTGTTTATCCTCAGTGCGTTGTGCGTGATGACGACGCCAGTGCTTGCGGAACCATTGAGCATAGAATCGGTGCTCAACCGAACCACGATAGTTCCTCCGTCGCGGGTCAGCTTCCGCGAGGTGCGGCATAATCAAATGCTCAAGGACGAGCTTGTCATGACCGGCTATCTCGAGTATCTGGCAGCCGGTAGCTTGCGAAAGGTTGTCGAGACGCCCTTTGAAGAGGCGTATCTCATTCAGTTCGACCGAATTGAGATCGACCGGCAAGGCGTCACGAAAACCTTGTCGCTTCGCAAGAGCCGAACATTGCGAACGATGCTCGGCGGAGTTGAAGCAATACTCGCTGGCCAGACGGAGCAGCTCGCTTCTGTTTTCGATTACGAACTCAGCGGGGTAGAGGATGACTGGTCCTTGCAGCTGCTGCCGCATTCAAAGCGCATCGCCAAACAAATAACCAGCCTGACGGTGACAGGCGACGCCAATTCCGTCACCGCTATTCGTTTCGATCTAAAGGATGGCGAATGGCACAATATGGAAATCATCCAGACGCCTGACTCAGCATTGTGAAGAAATCGGCTCCTTGGGTCGTTCTGGCGCTTCTCGCAGTGCTGGTTCTCGTCTTCCGACTGCAAATCAGCTTCGATGTCAGCGCGTTTTTTCCGCAAGATACCGAGCTGGCGCATGAAATATTGCTCGAACAATTTCGCAACGGTCCCGGATCGCGAATTTTGGTTGTCGGCCTCAGCGGCGGAGACGCAGAGCAGCTTGCGGACCTGAGCGATCAGATGCGTGCCCGACTGGGCGAATCCCAGCTGTTTTCAATTGTCGTTAACGGCGAGATAGCAGAAGACATGGATGGGCCACCTGAGCCGATCGCGAGCTACTACCTTTTGATGCGTGACCTGGAGTTCTCAACGGCGGCTTTAAGGTCCGCCGTTGATGCCCGGCTGCAAGATCTTGCTCTGGGTGGTGGAACGGCAATGCTCGAATTGTTCGCGCGCGATCCTTTTCTTGTGACCCTGGATATTCTCGATCGGCTTGCTCCGGCGTCAATGACCGACGAGATGTGGTTTGCGAAAGACGGCAGCGCAGTACTCCTGATCGAAACGCGCGCAACGGCGGTGGATATCGCGGGTCAGGCCGAAGCCATTGATACGGTCCGACAAGTTTTCGCAAGGCTATCCGGCGATTCGCAATTCTTGCTGGAAATAACAGGTGCTGGGGCGTTCGGGGTTGAGCTGCAAAAGACCATCAGAGCGGAAGCTCAGAAGAGAAGTGTGCTGGCGAGTGTTGCGCTTATTCTTGTGCTGTTTTTTTTCTATCGCAGCCCGCGGTATGTGCTGTTGGCTTCGTTGCCGATCGGCATGGGTTTTCTGATCGGGCTTGCGGCGGTCAGCTTACTGTTTGATAGCGTGCACGGAATCACGTTGGCCTTTGGATTTACACTGATGGGCGTCGCGATCGACTATCCGCTACATCTGTTCAGCCATGCTGAAGGCGGAGTCGGTACAGCGGCCATAGAGCGTATCTGGCCGACGATGCGGCTCGGTGCCCTGAGTACCGCTATTGCCTATATCGCGTTGGCGTTTTCCGGATCGGAAGGGCTCGCGCAATTGGGTGTTTTTACGGCGGCCGGCATCGTTGTCGCGGTACTGGTTACTCGAACCTGGTTACCGCACCTCATTGGAGGGACAGCGTCAAAACGCTCCACATCGTCGGTTGGCACCGATGTCGTCCTGAACTATTTGCCGGCCGTGGGCATTCTTATTCTCGCCATCTTCGCAATCGACAAATTCGCGGATGAGGGCATCTGGGATGATCGCTTGACGAGCCTTAGCCCTGTGCCGGTGGAACGACTCACACGGGACAATGTTTTGCGATCCGCTGCCGGAACGCCGGACATGCGTTACCAGATTGTTTTATACGATGCGTCTCTTGAGACACTGCTGACACGGAGCGAACGTCTCGATGAACATTTGCAGGCAGCGGCGACAGATGGGGTCTTGGACAGTTGGCAGTCCGTAACTCAGTTGCTTGCGAGTTCGACGACGCATGAGCGAAGACGCTCGGCGATTCCGGCCAACGTATTACTGCGAGAGCGGCTCGCCGAGGTGGTCGCCGATTCTCCTTTTCGGGCTGAGGCATTCGAAGACTTCGCAACGAACGCAGGCAAAGCTCGTGAGTTGAGCTCGTTGACTGTCGATGAAATTCGTAATTCGTCTCTGAGTTCATGGCTCGATTCGCACCTGATAAATGTTTCGGGCCAATGGGTCGCAATGGTCTCGCTCAGCAATCCGTCGACAGAAGCGCTTGCCGCGCTCGTGGAAACGTGGGGTGACGGAATAATAATGATGGACCTCAAGGAGTCGTCGGAGAATCTGATGAGGGACTATCGAAATGGCGCCATTCAGACGGTGTCGCTGGCAGGCTTTCTGATTCTCGCGATGCTCTGGTATCAGCGTCGTCAAATAGTCCAGATTATCTGGATCACGCTGACTGTTACTTCGGTACTTGCTGCAACAATTACAGTGCTTGTATTGCTGCAAGGCCAGCTGACTGTGATTCACCTCGTTGCGTTGCTACTGGTGGCGGGGCTGGGTCTGGACTATGCACTGTTTCTGAGTCGATCCGAGTCTGTCGATGAACGGCGTGCTACGGATAAGGCGGTGCTGGCCTGTGCGGTTTCAACAACTCTGGCCTTTGGATTACTGGCAGGGTCATCAATTCCGGTACTGAAATTTCTGGGACTTACCGTGGCGTCGGGTTCTGCGTTTAGCTATGCGATCGCAATTGCAGGTAGTCGATTTCGACGCAAGATCGCTACCTAAGCCGGCGCTCCAGGTCGCCCAGCAACTCGCTGTCACCAGAATCCGCGGTGGACTCTCCGCTGAGGATATCTAGCAGTTTCGGCGCCAGCCGTTCGAGTCGCTCGCAATTTTCCTGCAGCTCTTGTTGAGGTGTGTCTGAAGGATCAATTAGCGCAGCGTTGAGCTTTGCAAGAATCGGTATCTGCGTTGGATCGATGAAGCGCCCACGACCACTATCTTCGAATTTGTTGGCAGCACGCTCGCTAAACGCTGCCTGCATTCTTGCATTGAGTACCCGTATCCGGGAAATAGCTTGTTGCGCTGCCCTGAGAAATGTCAGATCCGTCAGTACCTCGCGAAAAAACAGCCACGCGAGTACCGACCAATAGTAGGCGTAGTCCCAGACCTGCTTGATACTAATCAATCTTGTATCGCCAAAACCAGGGTATTGGTCCTGATAGATCGTCATGGTGCTGTCGTAGAAGGACCGGTACAACTTCTCGTACAGGGCCGATCGCATGCTGCGTTCAGGGTCTGAATAATCACCCGTAATGAGGTCTGTGATGAACGTGTTGCTGAGTGCGATAAAGTCGGAGCCGGGCGAATAAAATGGGTCTGCGAACAGGCCAGATACGCCGGTTAGCGCCCATCGATCCTGAGACCAGACGCGTTCGCTGCGGTGCGAAAAGTTTCTGATCTTAAGAAAGTCCATCAATTCATGCGCCGAGTTGTCCACACGATCTGCAAGCAACGGTTGGTTGTTGCGCAGCCAGCGCCTGAATTTCTCGAAGCTGTCATAGGAAGAAAGTGGGTGAATCGCTGGATCGGCGACCAGGCCGATACTCGTTCTGCCGTTGACCAGGGGAATAACCCACGCCCAATAGCCAGAGCCCATCAGATGATTGGTCGAAAGCCGCCTCGAGTGTCCATTGCAGCGGTCCTTCCACTGCTCGTCGCTCGACCAGTCGTCCACTGAAATACTGTCGTCCAGGCGGAACCATGCGGTCGATATTTTGTGGTCGCTGGTTCGTCGCATCGCCATCTGACGTTTTAGCATTGCGGTTCGGCCCGTGGCGTCCACTGCCCATCGACATTGGATGGAATATTCGTCGCCGTTGTCATTCACATGTAACTCGTGATCCTGGTTCGACGAATTGATAGTGGCATGCAACAAACGGCAGCCGCTCCGAACATCAACCTGACGTTCGCGCGCGAGATCGATCAAGTCCGTTTCCAATGTGCCTCGATCAAGCTGATAACTGAATAGAGTGAACGGCTCGCTGGTGCCGAGT
>RCNB010001231.1_pt1 | contig 19391 bp, 13 predicted proteins | sample 2041321 | NCBI WGS metagenome assembly RCNB01 (sample SAMN09708232, study PRJNA481090) | Marine sediment metagenome, whole genome shotgun sequencing project. | reverse complement strand
TTGTGACTATGGGTACAATATAAATATCGGTAAAAATGTTTATATCAATTATAACTGTTGCATTTTAGATGGTACATTGGTAACTATTGGGGACCATTGTATGTTTGGACCAAACGTTCAAATATATACTGCAACACATCCATTAGAATATAAAGCGAGGAATAGCGGAACGGAATTTTCTAAACCAATAACTATTGGCAATAATGTTTGGATTGGCGGAAATGCTACAATTTGTCCAGGAGTAACGCTAGGTCATAATGTTGTTGTTGGCGCGGGCGCGGTAGTTACCAAAGATTTTCCTGATGATGTTTTAATTGGTGGAAATCCAGCTAAAATCATAAAAACTATAACTAATTAATTGTTATTTTTACACCCATAAATAAGAAGAAATGAACGCATATATATTTCCAGGTCAAGGAGCTCAATTCTCAGGAATGGGATTAGACCTTTATGAGAATTCACCTTTAGCACAAGAGTTATTTGAAAAAGCTAATGATATTTTAGGTTTTCACATTACAGATATTATGTTTGAAGGCTCAGCTGAGGACTTAAAAGAAACTAAAGTCACACAACCTGCTATCTTTTTGCATTCAGTCATCTTAGCAAAAACTTTAGGTGACACTTTTAAACCAGATATGGTTGCTGGTCACTCGCTTGGAGAATTTTCAGCTTTAGTGGCAGCCGGAGCATTAACTTTTGAAGATGGTTTAAAACTCGTATCACAACGTGCTCAAGCCATGCAAAAAGCTTGTGAATTGCAACCAAGTACTATGGCAGCTGTTATAGGCTTAGATGATGCTATTGTAGAAAAGATATGTGCGACAACAGAAGGTATTGTGGTTGCAGCCAATTACAACTGTCCAGGTCAATTAGTTATTTCTGGTGAAGTAGCAGCTATTGATAGCGCTTGTGAAGCCCTTAAAGAAGCGGGCGCAAGACGTGCTTTGGTATTACCAGTTGGTGGGGCCTTCCATTCACCACTAATGGAACCAGCACGTGAAGAATTAGCAGCAGCAATTGAAAACACAACGTTTAGTAAACCCAATTGTCCGATTTATCAAAATGTAACGGCTTCTGCCATTACCGATGAAAACGAAATAAAAGCAAATTTAATTTCACAATTAACTGCTCCTGTGCGTTGGACACAATCGGTACAACAAATGATTGCCGACGGCGCATTACATTTTACGGAAGTTGGTCCTGGCAAGGTTTTACAAGGCTTGGTAAGGAAAATTCACAGAGAAGCAGAAACGGCTTCAGCAACATTTGAAACTAACGCTTAATCTCATCTATCGTTTTGAAAAGAAACTTATTTATCACAGTCCTTATCGTATTCAATATTGTTATTGATCAGATTTCAAAAGTATGGGTTCGTGCTAATTTTGAATATAGAGAAATCAAGTCTCTTATTGGAGATAAATTCATAATGCAGTATGTTGAAAACAAAGGCGCTTTTCTAGGTATGGGAAGTGATATGAATCCAACTCTAAAACTTATTTTTCTACTCATACTGCCAACCTTAGTTTTGGGTTATGTCGTTTATTACATCATCCAAACCAAAGCGCTAGACCGCATAAGTCTCATCGCATTTTGTTGTATTATCGGTGGTGGAATTGCCAATGTTTTTGATCGTATTGTTTACGGACAAGTCACTGACTTTTTCTTTATTAACTTAGGTGGAGTTTTTAAAACAGGTATTTTTAATATAGCTGACCTTTCGGTTACTACGGGTATGATTATGTTATTATTGAGTGGTCTTTTTAATAAGAAGAAGACTCTGGAAGCTTAATTACTTTTTGTAAACCACCCCATTCTTCATAACAAAAGTAACCGTCTCCATGGTAGAAATAACTTTGGTTGGATCTTCGTCTACTGCAATGATATCTGCCAAGTACCCTGCTTTTATTTGACCTAATTGGTCTTCCATTTTTAAAATCATAGCATTTGTAACAGTAGCGCTCTGTATGGTTTCTATTGCTGGCATACCAGCTTCTTGCATAAAACCAAATTCTTTGCCGTTATCACCGTGATAGAATACTGCCGCATCAGTACCAAATGCAATTCCAACGCCTGCTTTATAAGCTCTACCAAACATATCTTGAATCTTTGGCCCTATATCTAATGCTTTAGGTACTATTATAGCAGGATAGTAATTAGGAATCTTTGCTTTTTCAGACACAAACTTTCCTGCGCTAATGGTTGGCACTAAATACACATCGTGTTTTTTCATCATCTCCATAGTCTCAGCACTCATAAGTGTCCCATGCTCAATCGTTTTCACACCACCTAAGATAGCACGTTGAATGCCTTCATCCCCATGTGCATGTGCAGCCACATGAAAACCATAATCTTTAGCCGTTTCACAAATAGCTTTAATTTCCTCAATTGTAAACTGAGGGTTCTGACCACTTTTAGCAACACTCAAAACACCACCTGTTGCTGTTATTTTTATTAAATCTGCACCATTTTTATAACGTTGTCTTACCGCTTTTCTAGCATCTTCCACTCCATTAACGACTCCCTCTTTTGGACCAGGGTTACCGATAATACTTTTCTTAGCCCCGTTAGTTGGATCTGCATGTCCACCTGTTGTTGCTAATGCTTTTTCTGCAGTAAAGATTCTTGGGCCTTTTACTTTATTAGCATCAATGGCGTTTCTAAGTGCCACATTAACACCAGAGCCTCCTAAGTCTCTAACCGTTGTAAACCCACTCATTAAAGTAATTTCCGCATAGCTTACTGAGTTAAAGGCCACATCTGCGTCATTTAATGTATAGTCTTCTAAATACGATTTTGGATTGGTTTCGTTTTCAATATGCACATGCATATCAATTAATCCAGGCATTACCGTTTTAGATTTTAAATCAACGACGGTATCTTCAGAATTCTTTGGGCCAACATATCCATTTTCAACAGAAGTAATTTTATTCCCAGAAACCACAACCGTTTTTTCTGTAAGTACTTTACCAGACTTAGTATCTATAAGTTTCCCGCAATGTAAATACGTGTTTTGTGCTGTTAGTGACACTGTAAATAGTAGCACTAAGATTCTGAGTAAAGTTTTCATATAAAAGGGTTTATTAGTTTCTTATTTTTTGTTCCCATTTCCACGCAGAAGCCATCGCATCATCTAGTGTCAATTCGGTTTTCCAACCTAAAACAGTATTCGCTTTAGACGTCTCAGCATAGGCAGAAGTAATATCACCTTCTCTTCTATCAGTTCAATTTTTCTCCTGAAACTTTCTCAAAAGACTGAATAGCTTGTAAAACAGAACTTCCTGTTCCTGTTCCTAAATTAAACACTTCGCAATTTGAAATATTTCGACCCTCAAGTAAACGTTGAAGCGCTACAACATGCGCTTTTGCCAAATCCACAACATGAATATAATCTCTAACACATGTGCCATCGGGAGTAGGATAGTCCCCCCCAAAAACAGACAACTGCTCACGCATTCCTATCGCAGTCTGTGTAATAAATGGCACCAGGTTTTGTGGCACACCGATTGGTAATTCACCTATTTCAGCAGAAGGATGTGCTCCAATGGGGTTAAAATAACGCAATGCGATACTATTTAACTTATCGTTGACTTTACATGTATCTCGAATGATTTCCTCTCCTATTTGCTTTGTATTACCATAAGGTGATTCAGCAGGTTTAACAGGCGCATTTTCAGTAATTGGTAATTCATCTGCTTGTCCATAAACGGTGCAAGATGAGCTGAAAATAAAATTTTGCTTATTAAGACCACTTAGTTCTTGAAGCATATACACCAATGTTGTAATATTATTTTCATAATACATTAAAGGCTCATTTACGCTTTCTCCTACTGCTTTGCTGGCTGCAAAATGAATGACTCCGGTAATATCTTTATGCTTATTAAAAAAGCTTTTAACGTCTTCCTTCACTTTTAAATCTAACTTTTCGAAGTGTGGTTTTATGTTTGAAATCGCCGTAATACCATCTATAACTTCAACTGTAGAGTTGCTTAAATTATCTATTATTACAACTTCAAAGCCTTCATTCTGTAATTCCACAACTGTGTGAGAACCAATAAAACCTAAACCTCCTGTTACTAAAATTTTCATATTTTTAATTTGCGTTTATAAAGTTTAAAACCGTCTTTGTTATAAATTCGATTTGCTCATCATCTAATTCCGTATGCATAGGTAAAGAAATGACCGTTTTCACAAGCTGATTTGTCACTTTGAAGTCGTCTTCATTGTATCGCTCATCTGTATATGCTTTTTGATTATGCAATGGAATTGGATAATAAACTCCACATGGAACATTCTGTTCTTGTAAATGCGCTACTAAAGCGTCTCTATTTATTCCTTCTAAATTCAAGGTGTATTGGTGAAACACATGGCAATCACAGGTGTCACAGATACCCGTACAGTCCGATAATCCGCTTGGAGTGGTAATATTAGGATGGTTTTTAAAAGCGTCATTATATTTTCTTGCTGCATTTCTCCTAGCCTGGTTGTAATCATCTAAATGAGGCAACTTGGCATCCAAAACTGCAGCTTGTATAGAATCTAATCGCGAATTAACACCAACCACATCGTGATAGTAACGCTTGTACATGCCATGATTAACAATTCCTCTTATAATATGGGCTAAATCATCATCGTTTGTAAAAATAGCTCCACCATCACCGTAACAGCCTAAATTTTTAGATGGGAAAAATGACGTAGAAGCCACATGACTAATAGCACCCGTTTTTGTTTTAGAACCGTCTTTATGTGTGTAATCTGCTCCGATACCTTGAGCATTGTCTTCAATAACATATAAATTATGCTCCTTAGCTAAATCCATTATGGGATCCATGTCTGCTGAGAGACCAAATAAATGAACCGGCACAATAGCTTTTGTTTTTGGAGTAATTGCCTTCTTGACCGCATCAACATCAATATTGAACGTTATGGGATCGACATCTACTAAAACAGGAGTTAGTTGCAATAATGCGATCACCTCAACTGTCGCCGCAAATGTAAAATCCGCTGTAATAACTTCATCACCTGGCTTTAAACCTAAGCCCATCATGGCAATTTGCAAAGCGTCCGTTCCATTAGCACATGGAATAACATGCTTTACACCTAAATAATTTTCGAGATTTTTTTGAAACTCATGTACTTTTGGACCATTAATAAAGGTTGCGCTATTCATCACTTCTTCTATCGAAGGATCTACAATAGCTTTAATTTTTGCGTATTGACCTTGAAGGTCTACCATTTGAATTTTTTTCATTCTGAAGACTACATTTTGAGTATTATAAACGCCTATGGGCTTTAGCGAAAATACGAAATTGTAACTGCTATAACAATGAACTCATCTTGACTTTTTCTATTTCCTAAAAAATATCTAAAATTCACCCATATTTCATCTATTTTCTTGCCCATGGAGATGCGATACCTTTCAAAAATAGTCTCATCTGTACAAATTCCATCTCATTAATGCCTGACGGTAGGCAAGTTCGATTAAAAACAAAAAGTCAAGACGAGTTCAATGCATTTAATTGAAAGAAATGTATTTTAGCACAAATCTTTGTTTTTGAGACTACTCTATTCCATAGGAATTTACATTGCAAGTTTTATCATTAAACCCTTGGCCCTTTTTAACTCTAAGTTAAAACAAGGTGTTATTGGAAGAAAAGAAACCTTCAGAAAACTTGAAGGCGCTATAAAACATGGTGATAAAACATTTTGGTTTCACTGTGCTTCTCTCGGTGAATACGAGCAAGGCTTACCCGTTTTTGAAGCTCTAAAAACGAAGCATCCTGATTATAAAATCGTATTATCTTTTTTCTCACCCTCTGGTTATGAGGTAAGAAAGAATACAAAAATCGCAGATGTTGTGGTCTATCTTCCACTGGACTCTAAAACCAACGCAAAGCGCTTTCTCGATATTGTGAACCCAGAGTACGTCATATTTGTTAAGTACGAAATTTGGCCAAATCTTTTACTTGAACTCAAAAAAAGAAAGATAAACGCGATACTCATTTCTGCGGTATTTAGAGAAAGTCAAAGTTTCTTTAAATGGTATGGTGGGTTTGTGACAGCATCATTATTTGCTTTTAAGCATATCTTTACACAAGATGAAAATTCAAAAAAATTACTTGAAACGATAGATTATAAAAACGTCTCTGTTTCTGGAGATACACGTTTTGATCGGGTTTCAAATCAATTAAAAGTTGACAACTCAGTTTCTTTTATTGAAGAATTTAGAGCCCATAAATTATGTCTAGTATTCGGAAGTACTTGGCCAGAAGATGATAAACTATATCTCGATTTTATAAATAGAAATGAAAATTCAGATTTAAAATTTGTGCTTGTACCACATAATATAAAGCCGAGTTATATGGCATCACTCAAAACACAGTTAAAAGTAAAAACGATTTGTTATTCCGAATTATCAAATCAAAACTTATCGGATTACAAGGTGTTTATTTTAGATACTATTGGTTATTTGAGCAAAGTTTACAGCTACGCCAATATCGCTTATATTGGTGGTGGAGCCGGCACAACTGGATTGCACAATATACTAGAGCCAGCAGTTTTTGGAATTCCGTTACTCATTGGAAAAAACTACGACAAATTCCCTGAGGCAAAAACGCTTATTAATTTAGGAGGAATTACTAGTTTGGCGAGCTCAAGTGCTTTCAATTCTACTTTGAATGCTTTGATTACTGATGAAACATTAAGGAAAAGTCAAGGACAAATTACTAAATCCTTTATAGAATCAAATACAGGAGCAGTTCTTAAGATTATGGATTATTTGGAAGGGTAAGTTGATTATTATATCCCTAATCCCGTAATTAATGCCACAAATCCATTATCAGGAAAATGATTTGAAAACCTAAAGGGATTTGTTTACTTCTCTTCTCATTATTCTATGTTAAACCCTTGGTATGTTGCCTTCACTTTGTCTTCAAAAAAACATCCCGAATGAGCTGCGTTCTCAACTTTCAAAACAAAATACATTTTGTTTTTAGTCTATCCTCGAGGGGACAATCCTTTGAAAAATAGAAGTGGTGTAAACTAAAAGCTTAGTAATAGCTATTGTTTTATGTTATATTGAAACCTACCTACCGACAAGTATGGGTAAAAAAGAGACAAATTATATGCGCCAATAGATGTTTAAAATGGTATTATAATTTTGAATTCACTAACCGATACATTAAAACTGCTGTTATTTTTGCTTGTATGGCCACTGTATTTAAATTCCCTGTTTCATTGATGGTATGATCTCCTCCGCCACCTGTAAGGCCTAAACCATCGATTGCCATATCTACATATTCTGACGTAAATGAAATGTCTGCCGCTCCAGCATTTCTTGGATTTACAGCAGCTACAGATCCAAAACCTAAGTCTTGACTTACCGTATTGAAATACTCTAATAATTTGGTGTTTCCTTCCGTTAAAGTTAAAGGTGGGTATGCACCATCTGAAAAATTAAGTTCGGCTTTAGTTTTAGGATAGTTATCTGAAACAATCTTTTCCATCGTTGCTTTAGCTTTTTTCAATTGATCTAAAGAAACCGCTCTTAAATCTCCACGAACAATAGTTTCTTGTGATACCACGTTAGACTTCCCAAATGCTTGTCCACCTGTTCCATCTGCATCTGGCTTTAAGGTTGTGCCTCCAATAATGAATCCTGGATTAAAAGTTAAATCTTTCTCTTTCGCAAGTTGTAAATAGAATTCATTTAAAATTCTTGATGTTTCATAGATTGCTCCTGCGCCAATAGCTTCAGTAAATATTTGAGAAGAGTGTGCTGGATTTCCTGTAACCTTAAGTTCCCAATCTGCTGAACCACGTCGTGAGACAACAATAGTCTTTGGGTTGTTATCACCGTTTTCAAAACCTAAAGCGATATCTGCCCGTTTGGCTGCATCGATTAAATCTTTTTTAGATAATTCTATAGGTTTCCCACTTTTTTCTTCGTCGCCTGTCATTATAATTTCTATAGACATATCTTCTAACAGTCCTGCATCTTTTAAAGCTTGCATGGCTAAAATGATGATGACGTTCCCTCCTTTCATGTCTGCAACTCCTGGCCCTTTCATGATAGAGTCATTTTGCATGGTGTATTCTTGCAATGGACTTTCTAATTCAAAAACGGTATCTAAATGACCTATCATTAAAAAATTTGGTCCTTTTTTTCCTTTTCTAGTCGCTATTAAATGCCCTGCTCTGCCGTAAGCTTCACCATTGGTTAATTCCGTTGTGAAGCCTAATTTATCGAGTTCTTTTTGAAAAAGGCTTCCGACTGCTCTCACACCTTCAAAATTCATGGTACCACTATTGATATTGACTGATTTTTTAATCAAGTTAATAGCACTTTCAGTATGTTTATCAACAGCTTTTATAATTTTACGCTCCTTTCCGTTATTTTGAGAAAAGCCAAAAATTGAAAAACATAAGGTTGCTATAAAAATTATCTTTTTATAATCGGATTTTAAAATCATCATTTTTAATCTATTTTAAATATTTCTCCAGGCAAATATAAGTTCATAATTATACCTTGCGCCCCAAGTTTATTGTTAAATGTGGTTTTAGATTGATTAGGGTTTTTGAATATAATCACTTGAGATTCTCCAACCACTTCCATCATTTTGCCAGACACTAAAATTGCTGTGGATTCGTCAATGCCTACTCCTACCAATTCCGGATGTTCGATAATGGCACTTAATAAGCGATTGTAACGACTTCGTTTTACAAAATGCTGATCGACAATTATGTTATCGATTAGACCTAAGCCTGTTTTAATTTCAATATTTTCAGATTCGATATTTCTAAAGGTTGACTCATATTCTGGATGCTTCAATTCGCTACCTGTAATCATCATTTTACTCATTACTGCAGCACCTGCACTTGTGCCCGCAATAAGAGCTCCTTTTTTATAAGCTTCGTGAATTATGGTTTCAATTTCTGTGCCCTCAACAATAGCCATAAATCTGTTTTGATCACCTCCTGAAATATAAATTAGTTTTGCATTTCTGATTGAATCTAGTTTTGAAGCTTTTAATTTTTCATCTTTAACAAAGTTTAGACCATAGACATTATCAACACCTAACTTATAGAATTGATTTGTTGCATAATACGCTGAAGAATCTGGTTCTGAACTCGACATTGGTAATACAATACCGTAGCCACCTTTATCGATTTCCGATTCTTTAACGATACGGTCTACCATAGCTGCTGGCCTTGAGCCACCACCTATAATAAACAATTTTCCTTTAATGTCTAATTCTTGGGCACAACTCTGAAGTATAAACCCAAAACATAAACTAGCTACTAATAGTCTCTTTATATTCATTTTATTCTAATTATCCCATAACAATTCCTCTTGGATCTCCAGATGCTGTGAACCATTCTTCGGCATTAGAACCGTCTAAATCGGCTCGCATCATCACATCTGTACTAGGATCTCCCCAACAAATTTCCGCTTCGTTAGCATCATAACCCAACCCATAGATAACACTACCAATGTTAGCTACAGCGGTTGCTATACCAATACCATCTAGGTTTACAGATTTTAATCTAATAGCACCAGGCTCTACAAACTCATCGTAAAAAATTCGATCTCCGACAACGCTATTGCTTTCACCTTCAATTGCCAGAATAATTTACGATTCGCCAGTACATCTAAATTTTTAAGCCAAACCCCACCCTTTTAGCTTATCCAATAGCGTTTTATATTGACCGGTAACAAAATCTTCGATTTGAGTTACATCTGAATTATCAAAATTATTAAGTCTTAGTTATAAATCAAAGTTTTTACAGAAATTCTATAGCATAAATGCGAAAAGGACATTATACACGCTATTTAATTCAAGAATTGAAGGATAATTGTCTGTTCGATTAGATCGAAGATTTTAAATGAACTGAACAATTAAATTATTTAGTGTAAACATTAGTAGGCTAAAAAATTATATCAAGTTAAAAGCATTCATAGATTAGGATGCTACAAGACGGCATTAGCGCTACATTTTATAAATAATCGAGGAACCGCGTCATCCAAATCCTAGATTACATTCGTATATAGCACAGATGTACGAAGAATACATAATGGATTTAAGTTAAAAACTCAATGAAATTAGTGTATTCGTACATTAACAAAAATTAACACTAAAACTATCAAAATGAAAAAAGTTGTATTAAGCTTGGCACTTGTTGCCGTACTAGGATTATCATTTACTTCTTGTAGAGAAACAAAGGAGAAGACTGAAGACGCTGTTGAGAATGCTACTGAAGCTGTAGAGGATGCTGCTGAGGCCACAGGCGAAGCTATAGAGGATGCTGCTGATGCTACAGGAGAAGCTGTAAAAGATGCTGTTGATGCTACAGGCGAAGCTTTAGAGGATGCTGCTGATGCTACAGACGAAGCTGTTGATGCTGCAGGCGAAGCTATTGAGGATGCTGCTAATGATGCAGTAGAAAATGCTAAAGAAGCCGGTAATGATGCCGTTAAGAGTACTACAGATTCTGCTAGTGATACAGTAGATACCGCAGCGAACAAAGTAGAAAATAACTAATTACTTTTTCGTTATAAAACTAAAAAGCCTGATTTTCATCAGGCTTTTTTTATTTTTAATACCTAGATATCTACCTTGTAGATTCACTAAGCTTAAGCTCACTAGGCACGACTATCGTTTGCAATTCATGATCCTCTGTATTTATATTGTCAATAAGCAGTTTCATGGACATTTCTCCAATTTTATGTGCTTTCTGATGGATGATTGAAATTTTTGGACTAGATAATAGATGTGTATGTTCATAACCAAAGCCTACAACAGACATATTCTTAGGAATCTCTTTACCTAGTTTTTTAGCCATATTTATAGCGACAATACCAGTCACATGATCAATTGATATAATCGCATCAATCTTATTATTTTTAGCTAAAAAATCATAGATACTGACCTCAACATCAACCGCATTATCAAGTTTTAAAATATTGGGCGTCAAATTATGGTCTTGCAAAGCCTTAGTGTAACCTTTCGTTCTTAACTTTCCAACGCTGAGTTCTTCAATATTACTTACCAAGAGAATATTTTTTCTACCTTCCTTTTCAATTAAATACTGTGTCGCTTCATAAACAGATTGAAAATCATCGACAATAACTTTATCGCATTTAATTTCATTGACAACCCTATCGAACATTAAAATAGGTATTTTACTGTCTAAAATAGTTTGTATATGCTGTGCTTTCTTTTTTATTTGACTCTCTCTTGCGACAGCAATTATAAACCCATCAACACTTCCATTAGACAATAACTCTAAGCTACGTTCTTCTTTATGCATGGTTTCGTTAGAGAGACAAACAATGATGTCGTAATCATTATTTGTAGCAGCCATTTCAATACCATGCAATACCTGTGCAAAAAACGGATTGGTAACTGTGGGTAGTATGACACCAATCGTTTTCGTTTTATTTGTCTTTAGCTGTTGTGCTATTCTATTTGGCTTGTATTTTAATTTTACAGCTAATTCCTTAACACGTATTCTGGTTTTTTCACTTATCTCATGACTGTCATTTAACGCTTTCGAAACCGTAGAAACAGAAATATGTAGAAGGGCAGCTAATTCTTTAAGTGTTGTCATTTTAATACGGTTTTAATAAAAAAAAGCGACGCCATAATCTCTTTTCTTTATATGCTGTTAATTGGTGCTACTTTGATATCTGTTCTATAGCTTTTTGAGTATTTTTAACTGGTAATTTACAAGTCCCATTCACACATACATATATAAACGTTTCGTCGGCGATAAATTTATTCTCTAATAAGGGTAAATCGCTATTTTCGCTAGATCCTGATATTAATATATTAGGTAAAAAAGCGGTGTCTAATTCTCTTAGTTTGCTCTTTGCATCTGGTCCAGAAATAGCAACTTCATAATATGGATTGGCATAATTTAAATATAGCGTCAGCCAATTTGTATAGCCTGAAGGTCCGTTTTCGATATCCTTATTTACATTACTCAACATTTGTTTTGCCAAGTTACTGTAGGTCTTATTCGAATAATAATGCCCTAATTTAAATAAACTTTCGGCTAAAACAGAATTAGAAGAGGCAATAACATTATCTAAAACATCTATTTTTCTAGCTATTAGATCAGTAGCGTTATCCGAAGTAAAATAAAACATACTGTTTTCTTTACTTAAAAAATGTGTCAGAGTATAATCCATTAACTTCTTCGAAAGTTCAAGCCATTGTTCGTCAAAAGTGGCTTGATATAATTCTATGAATGCAGCAATAGTGTGCGCGTAATCTTCAGAAAACCCATCAATTGTGCTCTTTCCATCTTTATAATTATGAAACAATGCCCCCTCTTTAGTCATCTGATTTTCTTTTATAAACGTGGCATTTTTAATGGCGCTATCTAAATAAGATTGTTCACCTATAACACGGTAAGCATCGACATAGGCTTTTAGCATTAATGCATTCCATGATGTCAAAACTTTATCATCAGTTCTTGGTCGTTCTCTATTCGCTCTAACCTTATAAAGTTTTGTTTTCCATGTGGCAATTTTTGAATGTAATTCTGTTAATTCTATAGAATTAGCCGTTGAAAATTCTGTATCAGTTTTTGTTTTATAAAGGATGTATAGCTCTTTTTCCCATTTGCCAGTAGCATTAATATTATAATAAGATTTAAACAAATCGAAGTCATTTCCCAGCGCAGTTTTTAACTCCTCTTTAGTCCAAGTATAAAATACACCTTCTTCTAAAAGGCCTTCTTTTGTCTTACTATCGGCATCCAATGAGGAATAAAAAGCCCCTTCTTTTTGGGTTAACTCTTTATCAATAAAATCGAGTGTTTCTGTCACGATTGTTTTAAAAGATTCATTTTTTGTGAGTTGATATGCTTTTGAATACAAACTAACCAACTGTGCATTATCGTAAAGCATTTTTTCAAAATGAGGGACATGCCACCTTTCGTCTACTGAATATCTAGAAAAGCCTCCTCCTATTTGATCATAAATACCTCCATTTGCCATTTTTGTTAAGCTCGTAATCACAAACTCTTGTAAATCTTCACTATCATTTTGAAAACTGTACCGCAACAAGAAATCTAAATTACTAGGCATCGGAAACTTTGGTGCTCTTTTCTGACCCCCATTTCTAAAATCTAATGATGCTTTTAATTGCCTCACTATCGGCTCAATCTGTGCTTTATTAAAGGGCACCTCTTCTTTATTAATTTTTATTAAGTCAGAATTCTTAACGCCTTCTGTCAATTTTTCTGCGAAGGCAATTACTTTTTCTGGATTCTTTTTATACAAACTAGACATATCTTCTAAGATTTTTGTCCATTGTGTTTTTGTGAAATACGTTCCTCCAAAAACGGGTCTACCATCTGGCAATGCGATGCAGTTAAGAGGCCAGCCACCACTACCTGTCATTAGTTGAACAGCATTCATATATATTTGATCAACGTCTGGTCGTTCTTCACGATCTACTTTAATACTGATAAAGTTCGCATTCATAAGCTTAGCGACAGAATCATTTTCAAAACTTTCTTCTTCCATAACATGGCACCAATGACAAGCCGAGTAGCCTACGGAAATAACAATAAGTTTATTCTGATCTTTTGCTAATTGTAATGCTTCAGTATTCCAAGCCTTCCAATCCACAGGATTGTAGGCATGCTGAAGTAAATACGGACTTGTTTCTTTAATTAAATCATTAGATTTTTGCGCATTCTTTTTAACAACAGGTCCATTGCTTTGAGAACAACTTATGAGTATAACCGATAAGAGTATAAAACAAACTATTTTCTTCAACATAGTACTTTCTGCTATCATTTATAGGACATAAAACTATAATATCTAAACGTTATTTTATAAAAAAAGCGTGTTTATATTAATATAAACACGCTTTATCTTTATTCTAAAAAGTTACTAATAACCTTATTGTTTGATAAGTTTAACTGTTTTAGAACCATTAAGTCCTTGTATTCTTGCAAAATAGACTCCAGATTTAATATTAGATGTACTAATTTCAACAGCACTCGCATTTGGAGTTAATCTTGTTACTTGCTTCCCTAAAATATCATATACAGTAACAGAACTTATTGTTGTCTTACTCTCTATATTCCAACTAGTAAGAGTTGGATTAGGGTATACTCTAAAATCTCCTGCTGCAAACTCATCAGTACTTAAGGCATCGTTGTATAAATAAATATTATCAAGATATACAATTCTAGTATTTAAATCTGCACCAGCTACTGTAAGAACATATTGTCTTAACTCGTCTCTTATTTGGGTAGGACTACCAATAGAAAAAGAAGAAATAGGGATATCAATAGAAACCCATTCACCCAATGTAACTACAGGTGTAACCTCTTGAAAAGCTGAACTCTCTCCAGCATCCCCTGCATGATTTGAAAATTTATGATCAAATACTAAGCCTGCGGTAAATTCTGTTTGTATCCAATAATCCATATGGTAGTTAGTCATAGCGGACACATCTATTGGAGCGCCCCAATCTGCAAAAATAAAATTTCTTCCTGCTGCGGCTGTAGTAACTGCTTTAAGAATATCATCTCCAGGAGCTATTTCTATATCCGTAAGATCTTGCGTACCAACATCGAATGCCCCAAATACAACACCTGGTTGTTGTGCATATGCATCACCATAAATAGAAAATACACCAGCAGCATTTCTTGCAATAGGCGTTGGAGCTGGAGTTGTAGGACCTACATCAGGTTCAACGTCTCCACCAACAAAACCGGCTATGTTATCAACATATAATGTTCTTACAACAGGTGGAGTTATGTACGTATTCGTCGTAGGATCCCAATTTGGATACACAACAAAACCAGCGTAAGTACCATTAGCAGCAACTGTATTATCCTGTCCAGTATTGAAAGTAGCTATGAGTGACTGCCATCCATTTCCTGCATGATCTACTGATGTAGTAGAATCCAAACCTCCATCAATACTTCCAACAACCTTTACAGCGAGAGAAATTGGAGTCGTAGAATAAACGTCTACAATCATTGTCAAATTATCAGCACCATTTAAAAGTACGTTTTGGTTTAATTCGATGTTAGTTCCCTGCCATACGTTACCAGCAGCAGACGTAATAAGCTCGGCAACCATGCCACGATCTCCACCAGCTTCTGGATCTGCAACTATCATTGCAGAGCCTATATCTCCAAAAGTTTCGCCAAGACCACCTTCTTCAAAATCTTGAAGCACTTGTACTTCTTGTGAATATCCTAGGGACACCACAAACATTAAAAATAATAATGTAATTTTCTTCATAATATTTTAAGTTTTTAATTAATGTAGGGTACAAGTACCGCATTTTAATTCAATATCACCGTATTAATGACCTATACAAAAACCATACAAGGTGAAATTATTTAGTTTTTGCCTTAATTACAAAACCACGTAAAAAATCTGAATTCCAATATTTTAGATTTATATTTTATTGTTTATAAACCATGAAAGACGCATGCATCAGCACAACACTAGCCTTTTGTATTGAAAGTGATTGGTTTGTCATTATTATTTGTAACTAAAATTAAAGTGTCATTTTTCCGATTTAGACCTTTTATAGCTCTACTATCATAAGGCACATAAAAGCCACTTTCTTTTGGTGATATATATTTAAAACTATTTGTTCCATCCCCTAATAGTACAGATCCAAATCCGGCATCATATCGCGTGGTTTCTACCTCAACTCCATAGTGATTCCCAATTGTTATAATATCTTTAAAGCCGTCCTTATTTATATCTAATACTAATGTTCCTTTTATGGGTGCTACCTGTGCTTCCGATGGCAGTGCTTTTTGAATAAGCTTTCCATTATCATTAATAAGTATTATACTCTCAAAATTTTCTATTTCATAAACAATTGCAGCATCTACTTTTTCTTCCGGAAGAATATCTATTAATGTGGAAGACGCGAAACTATGATAATCTTCAAATTTTTCTGCTACATAAGGCATTTGCTGACTTGTGCACTCTCTTCCGCGTAAAGGCACGTAATCATCCTTATAAAATTTTGCTAAAACAATATCATTTGTACCATTATTATCAAAATCATTGGCATAAACCTTAAACGGATGTTCTTTAGAGGCTTTGAACTTATTATTTTTACCGAGGTTACCAATGATATAATCATCATCTCCATCATTATCTAAATCATTCGCCGTAATCGACCACCAAATGCCTCGAGTCCCTTTAAGCCCATAATGACCTGAATTATTTTCAAAAACCCCATTCGTATTAATTAATACCGTGACTTCCATCCATTCTCCCACTAACATTAAGTCATCATCAAGATCACCATCAATATCTGTAAAAACAGCATCAGTAACCATCCCAATACTATGAAGTGCTTGAGAAGTTTCAGCGGACGCTTTTTTAAAATTTCCGTTTTCATTTATTAAAAGGTAGCTCGTAGCAGGGTAAGTGTATTTTCCTGGTATAAGACGCGTTCCAACGAATACATCTAAATCACCGTCATTATCAACATCTGATGCTTTAACACATTGAGAACTCTGAAAAATCGCAGGCAAAGCCTTTTCATTTTTCGAAAAATCACCGTTCCCATCGTTAATGTATAATCTATCTTTTAATTGTTTACTACCAATCTTATATTCACTCCCTCCACTTGCTATATATAGATCTTTGTCACCATCACCATCTACATCGATAAAAAGACATCCTAAATCTTCTGAAGCTTTATCATTTTCCCATGGTTGTGAACCATTTTTAATAAATTGCCCATTTTCTTCTTGCAAGTATAATACGCCACTTTGATTTACAGCGCCTCCAATAAAAACATCTTCTAAACCATCACCATTTACATCTTCTACTGTCGTGAAAGGCCCATTTTGAGATATATTATGAGGAAGTAAGATTTCTTCTGTAAATTCGTCGAATTCATTTTCTTTATGAACATAATCTAAATTCAAATCCTTTGCTTCTACTTTAGTTACATAGGTCGAAAAAGTATCGTTTTCCTTAATAACAGTAGTTGCATCATCATAGTTTACAACTATTGTTTTATTAGCACTTAAATTCTCAAAAACATTAATTTTTCCATCTGGCCACATGACTTCCACTTTGTCTACGTTAACATCCTTTCCTAATCCAAAAAATAACCCATGTTCAACAGAAGACATAAAACCTCTGGTCACTGAACTTTCTACAATCTGCTTTTTACCGTTATGATGAATTCTAGCTTTCGCACCTATGCCAAACTGATTCTTCTCAGGCCCTTTTAGTTTTATTTTCAAAAAATTACCGGTGGCCTTATTCTCATAAACAAATGCTTTCGCGTCAATATTATTGGTAATTACATCTAAATCGCCATCGTTGTCCAAGTCACCATAAGCCATACCGTTAGAAAAACTTGCAGCATCAAATCCCCATTCTTTGGTCACTTTTTCGAATTCTAAATTCCCTTTGTTTTTAAAGGCATAATTACTGATTGGTATAGAGGGTACGCTCTTACTAAATTCAAATAGTTTTTCGGGTGCTATCTTTTTATCAAGGTTATTTACTAAGTTTCTATAATCATTATTATCAATATCCTTTTTTATACCATTAGAAACTATTATATCTTTCCAACCATCATTATCTAAATCCACTATTAAACTTGCCCAACTCCAATCTGTATTAGAGATACCAGATAGGTTTGCAACATCCGAAAACACACCCATACCTGTGTTAATTTGCAATGTATTAGACATATATTGATAACTTTCGCTAGATTTAACCAGTTCATTAAACGCTTCAGTATTCATTGAAGCCATGTTCATTTTAGACCTGTAATGGTCCTCTGGTGTCATATCGGTTGTCATTAAATCGATTAGACCATCATTATTAATATCGCCAGTATCAGAGCCCATACTGTATTGCGACATATGTTTCAACTTTTCTTTCGTTGTATTTTGAAATGTTCCGTCTCCATTATTATAATACATAATATCTGGTGCATTATAGTCGTTTGAAACATATAAATCTATAAAACCATCGTTATTAAAGTCTGAAGTATTAACGCTTAAGCCATAAACCATATCTTGAGATATTCCCGCTTTTACGGACACATCTTTATATCTTCCATTATCATTTCTGTACAATCGGTCTCTATAAAATTTTAACCGTTCTTGTGGAATTTTATTCACCAGTATTAATTTTTTATCTGGAGGTTGATTCACTTGATACATATCTAGATCCCCATCATTATCCATATCGAAAAAAACGGCTTGCGTAGAAAAGCCAACATCTGCCAATCCATATATAGAGGCAGACTCCGTGAATGTTAAATCTTGATTATTAATATATAATTGATTTTTTCTTTCTTCAAGTTTTAAAGAATTCCCATTTCTACTGACGTAAATATCCAAGTAGCCATCGGCATTTACATCTGCCATTGTTACACCCCATGTCCAGCCATCATTTCTAGCGGCTTTAGATTTCTTTGTAATATCTTCGAACTGAAAATTTCCTTTATTAAGATAGAGTCTATCTGAGACTTGGTTACCACCAAAAAATACATCTGGAAGCCCATCATTATTTATATCGCCGATTGCTACACCAGATCCAAGATATATTTGACTGTAGTAATAATGATTAAAATAAGTGGATTCTTTAATGGTATTGCTAAAGTCAATACCAGTAACTTCTGAAGGCAATAGTTCCAAGGAACCCACCAATGTTTCAGGGTATAAGTTTCTTTCTGGTTCTTGATTACAGGTGAAAAAGAAACAACAAACGACACCTAGTATTACAAATTGAATATTAGTGTTCTTCATCTTAATTTAAATTTTATTCAATTTAGTAAAGATATAGAATAACGGAATTTTAAGACACATCAATAATCTTAAAACTATTGCAAATATTAAAACTTTAATTTTTCGTTTTTATCCCAAATACCCCAAAAGGCTCCGACATCTCCTTCTCCACCAACTTTCCATGACTCGTCAAAAGATGAGAAATAAAATATTTCAATATCCTCTTCTCTAGACCATTTTTGTGTATTTATGAAATTCTTTATCGCATTTTCTTCAGATGGGAATGCTCCTTGCAAACTTGTGCCCTGACTTGGCCATCCTGTTTCGGTGATGATTACTCTTTTACCATTACCAGCTTTTAAAGCTCTTTGATACATATCTTTCATATACAATAATGAGTAATCCTGATCACAGCCTTCCCAAAAAGGATAACAATTTGCTAAAATAACATCACATGCTTCTGTGATTGCAGGTCTATCATGAAACTCATAATAGGCATCAACATAACCAACTGGAATATCTAAATCTTTTATTGAGGCTTTTACATAATATATTTTATCTAAAAGCTCCCCTTCATCTAAGTCTCCTCTATACATCACCTCGTTACCTACCGCAGCAACATCTACATAACC
>RCNB010000884.1_pt1 | contig 19410 bp, 20 predicted proteins | sample 2041321 | NCBI WGS metagenome assembly RCNB01 (sample SAMN09708232, study PRJNA481090) | Marine sediment metagenome, whole genome shotgun sequencing project. | reverse complement strand
CATTAGTAGAAAATGATACTGCAGAAAACAGAGCAAAAAACAGACGCACACGTATCGTTGTTTTACCAAAAATCGATCAATTCTATGAAATGGTTGAAGAAGAAATGAAAAACTTATCTGAAGGAAACTAATTCTAGTAGATATAAATATAGAAAAACCCAATGCTTTTGCATTGGGTTTTTTGTTTGAAATTAATCTTAGTTTAGATTATCATAAGACTTAACCAATCGAATAAACTCAGCCCTATACCCTTCCTTATCTTCACCTCTGCCGTTTTCTGCTAAAGCAATTACTTTAGATACAGATGCTTTGTTGAAATATTTAGATTGTCTCAATTGCATTCCGAATAAAGCTACGGCCGAAGCGAAGTTCATATCCTCAGATGTTTTAGTAATTTCATCGTTTTGAATATGAACCATTTCAACACTTTTAGATGCATCAGGTTTTTTATATCTGAATTTCACAGTAAATAATTCATCTTCATAATTTAATGTGGTTTTCGTCTTGGTGTATTTTAAACCTGGAACAGTTTTTAAATAATCACTATCTATTCCTGTTGGAATAATTTCATATAAAGCCGTAACTGTATGTCCACTTCCTAGTTCTCCAGCATCTTTAGTGTCGTCAACAAAATCTTCATCTGCTAACAGTCTGTTTTCATAACCAATTAAGCGATAGGCTTGCACTTTCTTTGGGTTGAATTCTACTTGAATTTTTACATCTTTAGCAATCGTAAATAGCGTACCACCAAACTCTTTCCCAAAGACTTTCTGTGCTTCTTGCATGTTGTCAATATAAGCATGATTGCCATTGCCTTTATCCGCTAAAGTTTCTAATTTTGAATCTTTATAATTACCGTATCCAAAGCCTAAAACTGATAAAAACACACCAGTTTTTCGCTTTTCTTCTATTAAGGTTTGCATATCATTATCGCTTGAAGCACCAATATTAAAATCACCATCGGTGGCTAAAATGACACGATTATTACCTTTTTTCTTAAAGTTCTTTTCGGCGAGTCTGTATGCTAATTCAATTCCTGCTCCACCAGCTGTAGAACCTCCTGATTGCAAATTATCTAAAGCACTTAATATTTTCTCTTTATGGTCTCCAGATGTTGGTTCTAAAACAACTCCTGCTGCTCCTGCATACACTACAATGGATACCATATCTTTTGGCCTTAACTGATTAACCAACAATTTAAAAGCACTTTTTAGCAATGGTAATTTATTCATTGAACCCATTGAACCCGAAACATCAATTAAAAAGGTAAGGTTCGAAGCTGGTAAAGCGTCATTCGCATAGGTTTTACCTTGCAAACCAATTCTAACCAATTGTGTTTCGTTGTACCAAGGTGTTTCAATCACTTCTGTATGAATAGAGAATGGATGCTCATCTGTAGGTTGCGGATAATTATAGTTAAAATAATTCACCATTTCTTCAATTTTTACAGCGTCAGATGGAATTGCTTCACCATTATTAATCATACGTCTTAAATTACTATAAGCTGCTTTGTCTACATCGATTGAAAATGTGGATAAGGGAGAACGCTGTGTGGTTTCAAAATCATTTTCATTAATATTTGCATAAGATTCCTCATTCTGAACACGGTAATTTCCTGATTTGGTATTAACAACAATACATCCATATTTTGCAGACTCACCAAATCTGTCTATTGCCTCAGAAGATTTATAAACATTGATATGGTCTATATCATCAGGTTTTATGCGGTTTATGAGTTCAATATATTTCTTTTGAACAGGAATACCATCGACTATATATAAAACATCTGCACTACTTGTAGCTTTAGTTCCACGTATAATTATGCTAGGTACTTTATCAGATAATCGCATAGCTATCGAATTATGAAACTGCTTTTGCCTTTGTTTTTTTATTGTTGTTACCGCATACCCTAGCGATTTCTTAGATCTATTAATACCTTGACCAGTAATAACCACTTCATTTAATTGACCTGATTCCTCAAAAGCCAAATTAATTAGTGTAGAATTCCCTACAATTATCTCCTGGGTTTTATACCCAACGTAACTAAAAACTAAAACGTCGCCATGATTCGCTTTAATAGAATACTTACCGTTAAAATCGGTTTGAGATCCATTTGATGCTCCTTTAACAATAACACTTGCACCGGGCAATGGCATGCCATCTTCTGCTGCAGTTACGGTTCCTGTAATTGTTTTTTGCTGTGCATTTAGTTGTATGGATAAAAACAATACAACAATGATTTGTAATAGATTTTTCATAATATAAGTTTTTAATGGTTATTTAATTTTTAATAAGTGAGATGATTTCTGGTAATAAAGCAATAGCAGTTAAGACAACAGCATTACTGCTTTTCTTAGATGTTTTTTTGATGTCTATAGCCTCCGTTTGAGCAACTTCAGATTTTCGATTAGGCATACGTATCATCACCACCGAGTTTTCAGAATCTTCAATAAAATTCTCTTTGGTAAATTTATAAGCGAGTTCGATACCATCAACTTCAAACGTTTTTACACTAGATTTTGGATGTTCAATGACATATAAAAGCTTTTTTAAATCTGTAGCTTCGACTTGACTGAGGGCGATACCATTAAATTGAGAATAGGTAACAATGCTTATTAAGTCTTTGTTAGTAATGCGTCTGGACAGTAATTTAAATGCCTGTTTAAGAATGACGCTATCTTCAGTATTGAAATTATCTGAGTAAGTTTCAATAAGAAACGTAATATTTTTTGTATCGGTAGAATCTGCGTTGGTACTGAAATGCTCTACGATAAACGTAATAAAGTTATCGAGCGTTACTGACTCTGTTTCGATGTTTTTTTCTTGGGAGTGGCTTGCTATTGATAATAGCAAAGCAAGTGCAAATGTGGATAGTGTTTTACTCACTTCATTTCTATTTCCCTTTTTGAATTCGTAATTTTTCTTTGAAAAGTTCATTGGTTTGGCATTTAAAGTTGGTATAAAACTAAATGCCTTTCCTAGAAAATAAAACTGGTAATGAGTAAAGTAAGCTTTTGAATGAGTTAACTAATAATTTGTTATCGCTAACTGTAGAAAATTATGAAGATTGTAAACTTTAAAGTTTGAAATGCTATACGTTCAACTTCCTATTTTATTAATAGTCTTTAAAAAAAATATGTGAATACTTTATAAATTATAAATCCTACAACTAGTCCAATATAAAAACCTGTCTGCTTGAAAATTGGTTTGCTATTATTCTTGTCTTCTGAATTGTCAATGATTTGAATATTTCTGATATTTAAAATTCCAATTATATGATGAATCTTCCAACTAACACACTACCCAATAACTGCTTTTATGGTTTTCTCACGTTGAATTTTTCCGTTTACGGTTTCTTTAAACTTATCAATAGTATAAATCTCTTTTGGAAGTTCGAACTTCGTTAATCCTTTTAACTGTTTGATTCTATTTTGAATACTCTCTTCAGAATCTCTAGGATTTTCTATGATTAGAATAAGTTTTTCTCCCAATGCAGCATCTTCTTCGCCTGCAATAATAAAACGCTCGTCTATTACAAGTTGGAGTTTATCTTCAATTTGTTCGGGAAACAATTTTACACCACCTGAGTTTACAACGTTGTCATAACGACCAAGTAATTTAAAACTAGAATCAGACTTTAAATCTACAATATCATTGGTCACTAATGCTTCATCAACCAACTTTGAGGCATTAATAATTAGACACTGTCGTTCGTCTTGCCCAAACGAAATATTTGGTAAAGCGTTAAATAAATCATTTCCTTGAGAAGTTTGTGATGGTAATTGGCGTACAGCAACATGGGTCACCGTTTCCGTCATTCCATAAGTTTCATAAAACTCAGATTTACAGTCTTTTATCTTTTCTAATAAAGGCTTGGTGACTTTAGACCCACCAACAATTATAGTTTTAATATGCTCTGTATAATTAATAGTATGCTTTAGTTGCAACGGAATCATAGCACAGAAATCATAATGCTTTTCGTAGTCGAAAATAGGATGTGCACTTGGTTCTACACAGTCTATTTCTAAACCTAAAATCATCGCTCTTACCAACATCATTTTACCTGCGATGTAATGACTAGGTAGACAATCTATAGCTGTACCACCTGGCTCTAAACCAAAGAAATCACCTGTAGCAATGGCAGAATTAACCATAGCTTGTTTCATTAATTTAATGGATTTAGGCTGCCCAGTAGAACCAGATGTATTTACGTATAAATGATCTTGATTATTTAACCAGTCAATTAAAAAATCACCTGTGACTTTTTCGTGAGGCTCACCTTCTTTTATAAGACTATAACAAACTTCTTTAAGCTCTTCAAAATCAAAATGAATTCCGTTAAATTTAAAACGATTATGAATTTTATTATACTTTGGTGTCATCTATTCTATGATTTTGTAATCTTCTTTTGGCAGTTCTTCTACTTTTCCAAATAATTTATCTTTCCAGTTTTTCCAACCGTATTTTTTTGAAAGGATAAATAGCAATATTGGATAAACTATTAATACTGGCGCTGCAATTTCTGTAAAAGCTATCTTTGCTGGGTCTGCCGTATATGTTAACAATGCATCAGTTTGCAAAGCCGACCAATCAGATGTAACAAGTAATGCTGTAAACATATTATTAGCTGCATGAAAACCTAGTGCTAATTCTAAGCCATCATCCATTAATGTCATAATACCAAGAACTAAGCCTGTTCCTATATAAAAAATCATCATAACTGGTCCTAATTTATCAACTTCAGGATTTAATCCATGTAATAAACCAAACCCAATAGAAGTTAAAAATAAAGGTGCCCATTTGTTTTTAAACAATACTCCGAGACCTTGCATTAAGTAACCTCTAAAAAAATATTCCTCAAAACTAGTTTGTAAGGGTATTAAAAATATCACTATAGCAGAAAGAATTATAAATGGTTTTAAATTTAAGCTAAAAACATAATCCTCTGGCGCTAAATAGTAGGATAAGAAAGTGGTGCCAGTTGAGAAAAGTCCCCAAATAATAAATACAAACCAAAAACGTTTCCAATCTATTTTTGGTCTAGCAGTAGTTAAACGTAAAAATGATTGCTTGTGTAAAACCTTTGCTGATAAAATAATTCCTAGTAAACCTACAGCAAAAGAAATCAGCATTAAAAATAAAAATAGGTTATTCCCAAACAATGCTGCTATCTTAGAAACATCAGTAACAACGCTTAAATCAGCTCCATTGACCATTTCTATCCCAAGAAAAATAAGCAAAGGAATCATTCCTATAATTTGCCAAAATATAAATATTACTATTGTGCCAATTAAATAGCGCCACCAATCGTAAAGTCCTTTATATGCTTGTTGTATGTAATTCATAGTTATAAATAGAAATTCCAGTTTTGTTTTAAATCGTATTGCAAAGTACCATTTTTTACAGCTAATGGCGAAGGAAAATTATTGGTATATAAACCTCCTGTGCCTAAACCTTGTGGCATACTATTTTTTAAAGTGTACGTCCATTGCGCGATAGCGTTTAAGCCTACATTACTCTCTAACGCACTAGTTACCCACCATTTTATGTTTAAGTCTTCAGCTAAGTCTATCCATTCTGAACTCCCTTTAAAACCGCCGACTAAACTAGGTTTTAGAACAATATATTGTGGCATTATAGTTTGAAGTACATTTCGTTTCTCTGAAAATGAAAACACACCTATTAATTCTTCATCTAAAGCAATCGGTAAAGGCGTCACTTTGCAAAGCTGAGCCATAACTTCGTATTGTTTCGGTTTTATAGGTTGTTCTATAGAATGTAATTGATAGTCTGAAAGGCGTTTTAATTTCTCCAAAGCATCATCTGGTGAAAACGCACCATTAGCATCTACGCGTAATTCTATATCTGAAACTGAAAATTCTTTCCGGATAGATTTTAAAATCTCCAATTCCTTTTGAAAATCAATAGCTCCAATTTTTAGTTTTATGCAATAAAAACCCGCTTCAATTTTTTCTTTAATTTGAGCGCGCATAAAATCTTCGCTTCCCATCCAAACCAATCCATTAATAGGAATGGTATCAAAACCTTTTGTAAATGCAGATGGAAATAGCTGAAACTGATTAGAACTTTCTAAAGATTTAAAAGCGGTTTCTAATCCAAATTGAATACTTGGAAATTCGACAAGCGCACTGAACAATACTTCTAAACCAAGGTTTATATTTTCACAAGTCCATTGAAGTTTTTCTTCATAACCTGGTCGATCATCAATGGATAAACCTCTTAAAACACCACATTCTCCTACACCATTTCTACCCTCATGTCTTAGTGCTATAAACCAGGTTTCTTTTGTGGTCATGACACCTCTAGATGTTCCGCTTGGTCTTTTAAAATCCAAGATGTATTTATGATAATTTGCTTTCATATTAAGTCTTTCAAAAATACGGATTAGATAATTAATTACGAGTTCTGATTCGGATAAAAACAACGTTAGCATCATAAAAATGATGCCAACGTCTCTAACTAATCAACCAAAATTTATGTAAAGAACTACATAAACTTTACTTTACCTGTAGCCATGTCATAGACTGCTGCTACAATTTTAATTTTACCTTCTTTTTCTAAAGCTGCCATCTTTGGTGATGTGTCTCGAATATCCTCAACTGTTCTCATAGCATTATTTGATATGACGCTATTTGTAAAGGCTTCATTCTTTGATGATACCTCTCCGTTTTTTTCTGTAGCTTCAACTGAAGGTTTTATTTCATTTAACAAATCTTGTAATGCATTCATTTCCATTGATGCGGCATCAGTGTTATCAATAGCATGTTTCACTGCGCCACAAGCAGTATGTCCCATTACAATTACAACTTTAGAGCCAGCTACTGCCGTTGCAAATTCCATAGAACCAACAATATCTTTATTCTCTATATTTCCTGCTACACGAGCTACGAAAATATCTCCAATACCTAGATCAAATACATCCTCTACTGGCACTCTACTATCTACACAAGACAATACAATAGCTTTAGGATATTGACCAATCATTGCCAAACGCCTTTGCTCTGAATGATCGCGCTGCGTTAAGTTATTGCTTGCAAAATTTTCATTTCCTTTTTTAAGACGTCCTATAATTTCATCTGGAGTCATACCAGCTTGTTCTTCTGCTGTAAGAATACTTTTTATAGGTGTTTGAACAACTTCTGGATTTAGATTGTCATTAGTTACAATATCTTCCTTTTTGGTCTCTTCACAAGACATCATACCTAAAGCGATAACCGCTAAACTTAATTTCTTTATCATTATGTTTTATATTTAGTGTTAATTATTCATTTAAAAATTGTGATGTATACTCAATTGTAACTGCCCTTTTCCCCAGGTATTCGTTTTTTGGTTCATCCAACCTAGCTGAAATCTAATCGTGGGATTTAATACGTAACCAATGCCTAGATAGGTTCTATTTCGGTCAAATAACTCGACAGTTCTGTTATCGCCTATATCTGTTTGTCCATTTATAAACAGTTCATTATAAAGTGCTACATAGATGGCTTTTGGACTTAATTCCTTTTTATTTAAAGGTACATTTAAGAATAAATTATAACGGTAACGTGTTCTAAAGTCTTGGTTTTCCAAAAAACGCTGCTCATATCTAAAACGATGTGTTAAGTAAAACCGATTACCTATTTTCTGTGGAATTAAAGCTTCTTGATATATACGATTTTCCGCAAATGTATCAGAACCTTCACCAAATTGACCCGTTGTGATATTAGCATAACCAAGGGTAAACATAACTCCACTGTCTTTTGGTGTAAAGGTTAAACCAGAGCGTAACATTAGCTGCTCCATGTCACCCATACCTTGCCAATCACGATATTGAAAATCACCTTGAATCCCCCATTGACTATCTTTAAACTGATGGTTATAAAAATACAAATACCACGCCCCTGTTTGAGACTCATCTACTTGAGCAATTACGCTATTTAGAGACAAAAATAAAATTGGTATTAAAAGCTTTAGTTTCATAAATAATTAATTTAACCGCAAATATAATAGTAATACTTTCAATAGTAATATTCCTACATAATGTTTAACTATTAATTAACGTATTTTTAGAGCGTTACAAATTCAAAAAAAAACACTAAATTTAACTTAAAGAAACAATGCCAGACTTTCCAAATATTATTCTTTATGCTATTCCATTTTTTATATTGGCAATGGTGTTAGAATTATATGTTACTACAAAGAAGCATATTAAAACCTACGAAGCCAAAGACGCCCTTTCTTCTATCGCAATGGGTTTGGGTAATGTATTTTTAGGTTTTGCAAGCAAAGCATTAGTCCTATTGTTATTGTTTTGGGTTTATAATAACTTCCGTTTGTTTACAATTCCGATAGCTTGGTGGTCTTTTGTATTACTATTTTTCGCTGATGATTTCTCCTATTATTGGTTTCACAAAATTTCGCACGAGTGTCGTTTATTCTGGGCATCACATGTAGTGCATCATTCTTCTAAACACTATAACTTAAGCACAGCTTTACGACAAACATGGTCTGGTGGCTTTTACACTTTTATATTTTGGCTGTGGTTACCATTATTGGGTTTTCATCCTGCAATGATATTATTACAAATGTCAATTAGCTTATTGTATCAATTCTGGATTCATACAGAAACCATCAACAAAATGCCAAAGTGGTTTGAAGCTGTTTTTAATACACCATCGCATCATCGTGTACATCATGGTAGTAACCCAATTTATTTAGATCGCAACCATGCAGGTATTTTAATTATTTGGGATAAGCTATTTGGAACTTTTCAACCAGAATTAGAGGACGAAAAAGTGACTTATGGTTTGGTCAAAAACATTGAGACTTACAACCCTATAAAAATTGCGTTTATTGAGTGGTGGGAGATGTTCAAAGATGCCTTCACAGGAACAAAATCTTTAAAAAACAGAATACTATATCTATTTAAACCACCAGGCTGGAAACATGATGGTACAGGTAAAGTGTCTGATGATTTGAGAAATGAATGGCTAGATTCGGTACGCAGCAAACAGTCGCAGTGAACCGTATTCAGTAAACAAAAAAAATCACTTAGATTATGACATTTACAGGGAAAGTAATTTGGATTACAGGAGCTTCTAGTGGTATTGGAAAAGCTCTAGCTCTTGAATTATCTCAACACGATTGCAAATTGATTTTATCTTCGAGAAGAGAAACCGCATTATTAGACGTTAAAAACCAATGCTCAAATCCTAAAAATATTGAAATTCTTACTTTTGATTTAACGGATTATCTCAGCATGAAACCTATTGTAAAAAAAGCGCTTTACTTTTTTGGTAAAGTAGATATACTAATTAATAATGGAGGTATTAGCCAACGCTCGTTAATTATTGAGACTGATATTTCAGTGGACAAAAAACTTATGGACGTTGATTATTTAGGCACTGTAGCTTTATCTAAAGCACTTTTACCACACTTTATATCTATCCAATCTGGTCATTTTGTTACGGTAACAAGTCTTATGGGGAAATTTAGCACTCCATATCGCTCTGCTTATTGTGGTGCTAAACATGCTTTGCACGGTTTTTTTGATGCCTTACGATTAGAGCATGATAAAGACCATATTAAAGTCACAATGATTTGTCCAGGCTTTGTTAATACCAATGTCGCTCGTAATGCATTAACTGGTGATGGTACGTCACAAGAGGTGCAAGATACTGCAACAGGAGACGGACTAGAAGTCAAGGCTTTTGCTAAACGAATGCTAAAAGCCATTAGAAAAGAAAAGTTTGAAGCTTATATTGGCAAAGGTGAAACTAAAGGGATTTATTTGAAGCGGTTTTTCCCTAAGTTGTTGCACAAATTGGTTTTAAAGAGTCAGGTTAAATAATTTACAACTCTATATGCCCACCAATATCCAGTAAAATCAACTTTTTTAATTTTGAATCGAATTTTGCCTTAGCTTTTGGTTTATCAATTTCTATATATCCAAAAGTATCGTAATGATAACCAAGAACGTTATCACAATCCACGTAGCGACTAGCTTGTATAGCATCTTCTACGCCCATTGTGAAATTATCTCCAATAGGCAGAACTGCCAAATCTAAATCGAATCGTTTGCCTATTAATCGCATATCATAAGTTAGTGCCGTATCACCTGCTATATAAATGGTTTTATCTGATTGAATTACAAATCCTCCTGGTTGACCACCATAACTACCATCTGGAAAAGAAGAGGAATGGATTGCGTTTACATATTTTAATTTCCCAAATTCAAAATCCCAAGATCCACCATGATTCATTGGGTGACCTTCTAAACCTAAGTTTTGATAATGCGCTACGATTTCGTAATTAGATACAATAACCGCCCCTGTTCGCTTCGCTATAGCTTCAACATCTAGAGTATGATCTTGGTGTGCATGTGTAACTAATATATAATCAGCTTTTAAATCGTCAATATTAATAGCAGTTGCTTTCTCGTTTCCGGTAATAAACGGGTCAACTAAAATATGAATGTCTTTAATCTGTATACCTATGCAGGCATGACCGTAAAATGTAATTTTCATTTAATAACTTATTTAAGGAATGAAACTCCTATAAATTTAATATAATATATACCCAATTCCTAACAATAAGGAAAATAGAAATGTAGATAAAGCCAAAACTTTTAATTGCCCATCAAAATCATTTGGATCCTTAGCTGTTTTTATTTTTTTAAGATGAATTATAAGCGGAATAAAAGCTATAAGGTATATAAAGTTATAGGGTTCTACGTAGTACAAAATTGAGTATACTGCAGTAATAAACATGGCTCCAATAACTAAAGTAAAGTGATATTTCCTTGCGCGCGATAACCCTAACTTAACGGCCAAAGTAATTTTACCAGCATTAGTGTCAGACTTAATATCTCTCATATTATTAAGATTCAAAACTCCAACACTTAATAAGCCTAAAGCTATTGCAGGAAGTATAACAACGTGATCAATAGTATGCATATAAAGCAAATAGCTTCCGATTGTGCTCAACAACCCAAAAAATATAAATACAAAAACGTCTCCAAGAGCACGATATCCATATGGTGAATCTCCCATTGTATAATTTAATGCTGCATAAACCGATAATCCGCCAAGACAAGCAAAGAGTAATAAAAACAAAAAATTAGTAGAGCCAAAAGCAGCCCATATAAGCGATAAGGTTAATATAATAACTACGATAATATTTAATTTTATGGCTTCGAGCATTTCTTCTGGAGTAATATCTCCGCTCTGAATGGCACGCTGAGGACCAACTCTCTCATCGTTATCTGTGCCTCTCACACCATCCCCATAATCGTTAGCCAAATTGGATAGCACCTGCAAACTGATTGTTGTTAAAATAGCAAGTGTCAAAACAAATGGGTTAAAATGACCATTGTAATAGGCAAAACAACTCCCTAAAATTATTCCAGAAACTGACAGAGGTAATGTTCTTAAGCGCATGGCAGAAAGCCATGGTTTAATTTTTTTCATGCAAAATAGTTTAGATTAGGGTATCCATTTCTTCGGGAAGTTAGGTTTCCTCTTTTCTAAAAAAGCATCTCTACCTTCTTTAGCCTCATCTGTCATGTAAGCCAATCGTGTTGCTTCACCAGCAAAAACTTGCTGACCAACCATACCATCATCTGTAAGATTCATAGCAAATTTTAGCATTTTTATTGACGTTGGTGATTTCGCTAATATTTCTTGAGCCCACTCGTAAGCAGTATTCTCTAATTCAGTATGAGGAATTACAGCATTCACCATCCCCATGTTAAAAGCTTCTTGCGCAGAATAATTTCTTCCTAAGAAAAATATTTCTCTGGCTTTTTTCTGACCAACCATTTTTGCTAAATATGCTGAACCATAGCCACCATCAAAACTTGTAACATCAGCATCAGTTTGTTTGAATATAGCATGCTCCTTACTTGCTAGAGTTAAATCGCAAATCACATGCAGACTATGACCACCGCCAACGGCCCAACCTGGAACAACCGCAATAACGACTTTTGGCATAAAACGAATAAGACGCTGAACTTCTAATATATTTAAACGATGATAGCCATCTTCACCAACATAACCTTGATGTCCTCTAGCCTTTTGGTCTCCACCAGAACAGAAGCTCCAAATACCATCTTTAGAAGAGGGTCCTTCAGCACTAAGAAGCACAACACCAATATTTACGTCTTCATTTGCATCATAAAGCGCTTCATAAAGCTCTGATGTTGTTTTTGGTCGAAAGGCATTTCGTATGTCTGGTCTGTTAAATGCAATTCTAGCAACTCCGTTGCATTTAGAATATGTTATATCTTCATAAGACTTGGCAATTTTCCAATCTATATGACTCATTTTTTTAAGTATTTTGAGAACAAAAATAAGGAATTTTAATCTATCTTATTTTAAGTAAATACCGTCTTCTTTTATTTCTATCTGACGTTCTTTATAAAGTGAGCCAATCGCTTTTTTGAAGCTCTTTTTACTCATTTGTAGTATATCCTTTATTTGTTCAGGGTCAGATTTATCATGCACTGGTAAAAAGCCACTATTATCGTGCAGTTCGTTTAAAATATGCTCTGCATTTGGTTCTATATTCCTATAACCAATCTGGCTTAATGAAATATCTAATTTATTATCGTTACGCACTTTTTTAACGGTACCTTTTAGTCTATCACCTACACTAATATCTTTATAAATATCATCTTTAAAGATTAAACCTAAATGTGTTTTATTTACAATAACATTCATTCCTAATTCGGAAGGATGAGAAACTATTAAATCTACTTCATCAAATTGCAACACTGTCAGTTCTTTATTATCTAAAAATCTATTTGTCTTACTAGATGCTACCAAACGCTCGGTTTCTTCATCTAGATAACAATGTACCAAATACCAACCACCAGCTTTCATTTTGAACGCTTGCTCTCTATAGGGACAGAACAATTCTTTAACTAATCCCCAATCTAAAAACGCACCAAAATCATTCACTTGATTACAGCGTAATAATGCAAAATCTCCTTTCTTAATAAAAGGTTTATCTGTCGTTGTTACTGGACGTTCTTCATTATCTAAGTATGCAAATACCTCTATCTTATCTCCTATTTCAAAAACTTCGGGCACATATCTGTTTGGTAATAGAACCTCATTGTCATTTCCATCACCTAAAAACAGTCCTGGTTCTGTGTCTCTTAAAATTTCAAGTGTATTGTATTCGCCTAACTTTATCATCCTGCAAAGGTATTGATATTAGTACAAGAAAAAAGCGCTATAATTATTTAGTTATAACGCTTTTTTTATTTTTTTGAACTCTATCTACGAATAAATAGACTCTTTTTTGAAATGTTTTGCTAATAAATAATAAACTACTGCTCTATATTTATTTCTGTTAGATCTTCCATAAGTATCCATAACAGCATCTATAGCTTTATCTAAATCTGCACCATCTTTTAGTCCTAATTTTTTGATTAAAAAATTATTCTTTACTGTGGCTAATTCTTTCTCATCAGAACCAGAAACCGTTGATGAATCTGCGTTATAAATTGAAGGCCCCAAACCTACAGTTACTTTAGTTAATAAATCCATATCTGGATTAACACTGCATTTATCTTTTAAATCCGCAGCGTACTTCGCGATTAAATCATCTCTTTTACTCATGTTGTTATTGTTTTTAGATTAAATAAATTACCCCCTTAAAGGTAAGTATTTTTTAGACACCCTAAGAACAAAAAAGTCACATATTTACAAGATTTAAGACTAAATTTATTTTACGTATTTAAAATATTCTAAAAGTATCTTATCGTTAATACGTGAAGGTGTAAAAATCTCTAATAATTTTGGTTGCTTAGAAGAATTGTAGAAAGATTCTAGTTCATTCCGTAAGGACTCTTCTTCATTTGCTCTAAAATAATTAAAGCCATACATCTCACACAATTGCTTTGCGCTCAATTTGTGTTTGGTTTCAAAAAAATCATCAAAATTATCAGTGTCTTTATGACCTGGAAGAATTCTAAAAATTCCCCCACCTTCATTATTAATAACAATAATTCTAAAGTTATTTGGAATATAATTATTCCACAGGGCATTACTGTCGTAGAAAAAACTTAAGTCTCCAGTAATAAATGTTATACGCTCCTTAACTGCAACTGACGCTCCAATGGCTGTGCTTGCACTACCATCGATACCACTTGTACCTCTATTACAAAATACATCAATACCTTTAGGTATTTGAAACAATTGGGTGTATCGTATTGCAGAACTGTTGCTTACTTGTAATTGACTTTTTTTTGGCAAGCTTTTTAAAACAGAATTAAAAACTGTAAAATCCGAAAACGGAATTGTTTTTAGGTACTTCTTGTGCATTTCACGTCGCTTCTGTCTAATGTCTAACCATGTCGTTTTATACATGCTCTTTGTGTAATGTGTTACCTGAGGTAGAAACGCGCTTAAAAATGTATTTGGTGAAAGTTTAATATGTTTGTCTAAGCAAAAAAATGTGTCATTCGCCCTAAATAAACCGATATGCCAGTGATGATTTGGTTTATATTGTCGTAAGAATACTTTTATTTTTTTAGAAACTACCAATCCCCCAAAAGTTAATAATACGTCGGGTTGAAGACTTTTAAAATCATCTTCATCCAAAGGAGCAATAATTTTATCTATTCCAGGAAAAAAATCTTGATGATGCAAATTAGATGTCGTCTCCGTAAATACTAAAACACTATCATCATCGGCTAATTTTTGCAACCATTTTTCTTCAATAGAATTGGGTTCTAAAACACCAACTAAAATCATCTTTCGTTTCGTGCTATGCCAAATATCTAACACGCTTTTAATATCAAAATCATCTATTTTTTCAACTCTATTTTGGAGTTTAAAAGGTTTTGGATATATGGACAACTCATCAACAGTTTCATATAAAGGTTCATCAAAAGGAATATTAATATGTACTGGTCCCAATTTTAAAACTGCTATTATTAAAGCATCATGAATTTCAGATTCATTAAACGATTGAATATCTTTTTGTAATCCTAAAAAGCGTTCGAGCTTATTCTCAATACTTTTAAATATTGGCAGTTCATTTTCACTAGTCGTATGCTTCTCTTCTTTTAAATCCAGTTTTAAATTAGCACTATAAAGCACGTGTTCTCCATAAACATTTTTTTGCTTTATGGTTTGGCCATCACCAATATCTATTAAATGTTTTGGTCTATCTGCGGATAAAACGACCAGAGGAATATTACTATAATAAGCTTCTGAAACTGCTGGGTAATAGTTAAGTAAAGCACTTCCAGAAGTGCAAACCACAGCTACTGACTCTTGTATTTGCTGAGCAATACCCAAAGCAAAAAAAGCAGCACAACGCTCATCTACGATACTGTAGCAATTAAAAAAATCATCGTGCGTAAACCCAATAGTTAAAGGCGCATTTCTACTACCTGGTGAAATTACAATGTGTTTAATATTATGCGTTTTACATAAGGTAACTACCGTTTGAGATAAGGGGGTTTTTGAGTGCTTCATCAGTTACAAAAATAAGAAATCTCTTTGTTCTTAATCGAGAACGTTACCGATAGTTTTTGTTTTATTTACCGTTTCTTCCCATTCCTTTTCGGCAATAGAATCTTTAGTAATACCTCCACCAACGTAGATTAATGCTTTGTCACCTAGTAATTGCATACAACGCAAATTCACATAGAAATTAGACTGCGTTTTCACAACGGCATAAGCGTTATTCTCAACGTTTCTTCTGTTGGTATTTCTTGTTTTAGATTGCTTTAAATTAAGCTCTCCTAAAAACCCTGTGTAGTACTCGCGATTATAATCTTCATTATCCAATATAAAATCCTTAGCTGCCTGCCTTGTGAAACCACAAACCGCAGGTGTAGGATGTAATGCTTCAATAATAGATTTTAAGCTAGACGTATTATCTATAAGACTTGTGATTCGAGTTTTAAGATGCAGTAAGTTTCCAGCTCTTACGGTTTCAATCTCAGATATATTAATTTGATTTGTATAGGGTTCTATTTGATTAGCAATATAATCTGTTACGATTTGTTGTTCTTCAACCTCTTTATTTTCCCATGACACTTCATCATTTTCATTATAAGGCTGAGTTCCTGCCAATGAAATAGTAGTGAGTTGTTTACCTTGTATTTTAAACAATAACTCTGGTGTAGCACCTAACCATAAGCCTACTTTTGGATGGTACCAGCAATACACCATGGCATTTTTATACGTATTAAATAAGCGCTTGAATATAGCAATAGGATCGACTGTGTTAAGTTCCTTTTCTTCAAAACGAGACAAAACAACTTTGTCTAAATTACCCTTACTAATCTCCGAAATACCTTTTAAAACTAAATCTAAATGATTGTTTTTGGCTATTTCATCTGAATTCAACAATTTTTGAGCCTCCTCAACTTCGACTTCAAGTTCCGATTCAACTTCAAGCATATAATGCTGACAATGCGTTTCTGGCAAAAGGATACTTTGATTGTCTATGTCGAAAGGTGCAAATACAAAGCCACTTTCTGTAAAAGTTTCAGTTTTATGTAATGAATCGTCTTTCTGCAACCAACATTTAATAATAGAATTAATGGGTCTGCTATAAACAACAAAAGGTAATTGATTAGAATACTGAGCTTCTAAAGCTTTAAAAAATGAATCCACATTCATTCTCTACTTGTTTTTTGGAAGTGAAATTGTAGATAAACGACAAATTGAAATTAAGTTATCTGCTTCATCCGTAACTCTAATATCTAGTAGTTGTGTCGTACGACCTTTGTGTAAAAACGTTGCTTTAGCATAAACAAAACCCTCTTTTACACTTTTAAGATGGTTTGCTGTAATCTCTAATCCTCGAACAAATAATTTTTCGGTATCTATAAAAATATGAGACGCAAAACTACCAACACTTTCTGCCAAAGCTGCGGTTGCACCACCATGCAAAACACCGTCTGGTTGGTGTACTTTTGGAGTGACTGGCATTCTGGCCACTAAGAAATCATCACCATAATCCACAATTTCAATACTCAAGGTTTCCAGTAGAGTATTTTTGCTTGCAGCATTAAGCTTAGCCATATATTCTTCCTTAGATAATTGCATAGAAAAAGAGTATTTTTAAGTTTTATTTAAGACCGAATAAAAATAAAAATAATCGATTATTTTAAAATTTATTTGGTATGACACAAAGATACTGAAACCACTTAGAATAATGAATTCGCAAGAAAAAGAAATCACATATGCTACTAATAAATCCTACTCTACGCTAAACCAGCTTTCAGAACGCACCAAAACCGTTTGGTTTGTGTGTCATGGCATGGGTTATTTGAGTCGTTATTTTCTTAAATATTTTAAAAGCTTAAATGCTGAAGAAAACTATATAATCGCACCGCAAGCACCAAGCAAATATTACATTCAACCTAAAATGCATGTTGGATCCAATTGGTTGACTAGAGATAATACTGAAGTCGAAACTGAAAATATTATGACCTATTTTGATGCTGTTTTAAAAGCTGAACAAATTCCTGATAATATTAACCTTATCGTTTTAGGCTATTCTCAAGGCGTTAGTGTGGCTACTCGTTATTTAGCAAAACGACAATTGCAATGCAGTCAGTTGATTTTACATTCTGGTGGTATTCCTAAAGAATTAACCGCTGAAGATTTTAAGTATTTAAATAAAGATGCCAAAGTCAAATTGATTTATGGTACTGAAGATGAGTATTTAGATGAAGCTCGTATAAAAGAAGAATCTCTAAAAGCTGTTGCCCTTTTTGGTGAAAGCGTGATTATTCTTCCTTTTGAAGGGAAGCATGTGGTTAATGTGGATTATATAAATGGTTTAGTTGAATAAAAATGGTACTTCTAGTGATTTTGATCCCGAAAGCTTTCAGAAGGAGAATTGTAGCGAGAAGCTATTAACTAAGTAAGCTTCACGATACGTTTTGTTTTTGTTTCGACTTACTTCATAAGATATCTTCGTTTAAAATATATTTTGATCTCGATAATGTTCAACATGATACAAAACACTCAAACTGACAGTAGAATTGATAATTAAATTGATTCCTGCCTTCACCGGAATGACAAAGATTATGAACATACCAATCCTAGAAAACAACCGCGTAAAACTCACTTTATTAGATTTAAGAAATTACAGGTACTTAGAAGTGATTGCGCAAGAAAAAGACCTCACCTTCTACTCGCCTTCCCATATTTCTACACCAGAAAATTTGAGAGACTACGTGCAAGTTGCCGTAGATGGGTATTACCAGAAAACTGTTATTCCTTTAATTATTTACGATAAAGAAAGACAGGCTTATGCTGGCTCAACGCGTTTTGGTTTAATTAACTGGAAAAATAAAGTATTGCATATTGGTTGGACGTGGATAGGACTCAGTTTTCAAGGCACAGGACTCAATACCAACATGAAGTTTTTAATGCTACACTATGCATTTGAAACGCTTGACTTTGAAAAAGTAGAATTTAGAATAGATGAGCGCAACAACAAATCTCGAAGAGCCGTTGAAAAATTGGGTGCAACCCTAGAAGGTATCTTAAGAAAAGATACGGTTATGAAAGACGGTTATAGACGTAGTACCTGTTGTTATGGCATCTTAAAAGAAGAATGGCCTAATATTAAAGCTACCGTTTTTGAAGCGTTTTAACTTGTCTGCTGTAACGTTTTGTTTTTTTCTTTTAAAATAGATAATTGCTTTTCTAAAAACGTAATCGCTTGTTCTGTTTTATAACTTGTTTTAGAGGCTATGTCTTTAATTTCTTGTTTTAGTTTTTCCTTACCAGAAGTAGCTGCCTTCGATAAATCATCTTTAACTTCTGTAAAATCACTAGATAATTGATCTTTTATAGACGCACCTTCTTTTTTAAGCGTGTCTCTTGTAGTACTTCCTTTTTCTGGTGCTAATAATACGCCAACTCCTGCTCCTATTAACACACCTAATACTATGGCCCCTTTATAAATCATAACTTCTTCTTTTAATTAAACTTCTACCTATTAAAAAACAGGTCTTTTACTTATATGTCTTAAAACATAATGATTTGTTACAAACAAACTCTTTACCAGGTATTTATATAGATGAGTGGAACAACAAAACTCGAAGAACAATTGAAATATTAGGTATTACTTTAGAAGGCAACTTAAGAAAAAAAAATGCTCTTATTTATTGACCCTTATAGGTTATCCAAACAACAATAAACAGCTCCGAAATTAAAATAACTACTGTAATTTTTTTATAAATTTTACGGCAGTACTACTGGCCATACCATTTGGGTTACATCCTAATTTACCTTCTGGTATAGCGATACCAAGCTTTTTGTAATGCTCAATCCATCCTTTATGAAACGTATTTGTCTCTGGATTTTTAAAACTCATAGGCGCTAATTTAAACACAGAATCGGTCTTAAATAACTCGTAGATATA
>RCNB010000882.1_pt1 | contig 19417 bp, 19 predicted proteins | sample 2041321 | NCBI WGS metagenome assembly RCNB01 (sample SAMN09708232, study PRJNA481090) | Marine sediment metagenome, whole genome shotgun sequencing project. | reverse complement strand
GCTTTATGGAGGCATACGGCTCCCCGAATTACATCCGTACGGCCTCGGCTGAGGATACCGCTGAGCTGGCAATGAAGCTCTTACAAGGCAAAGACGCTTCGATAGGCTATGATCTTGAAAAAGCAAACTTTATACTCAGCTTTGGAAGCGGACTAATTGAGGGGTGGGGATCTCCCGTACGTACAATCCAAGCTCACAGCAAGTGGCGTTCCGGCAACGGGAAGAAGGCTGCCACCGTGGTTCAGATTGAACCCCGCCTTTCAAATACTGCCGCGAAGGCCGATATGTGGTATCCGGTCAACCCCGGCACGGAAACGGCCCTTGCTCTCGGTTTAGCACATGTAATCATAAAGGATTCGCTCTACGATAGCACCTTTGTCAATAATTCAACCTCAGGCTTTGCCGAGTGGCGCAAGATGGTAATGTCTGAATACTCGCCTGGGGATGTTTCTGCCACTACCGGGCTTTCTGCCGCCAAGATAACCAACCTGGCCAGGGCCTTTGCAAAGGCCGGACATCCTCTGGCCGTCTGGGGGCGTGGCAAGGGAACCACGCCGGGAAGTCTCTATGAGTGCATGGCAGTGCTTGCCCTTAACGCTTTGGTGGGAAACATCAACAAGTCTGGTGGTGTTTGGACCACCTTGCGCAGCACGGACCTGGGATGGCCAGAGGTTCCTCAAGACGGAATAGCCAGGTCTGGAAACGGCAAGCCTCGTTTGGACGGTGCGGGTACTCAAAACTATCCCCTGGTCAAGTATCGACCAGATGAACTACCTAAAATCATAAACGACAACCCGGAGGCAATCCAGGCGCTCCTTGTCCATGAGGCAGATCCATACTTTACCACAATGGACACAAACAGAGTGGCGGAGGCCTTTGAAAAGATTCCCTTTATTGTAAGTTTTTCCACCTATTTCGATGAAACAGCCCAGCATGCAGACCTTATTCTTCCCAACGATCACTATCTTGAACGATGGGAAGATATTCCAAGCCCCGTGGGACTGCATAAGGAGGTACTCGGAGTCTCAAGGCCAGTAGTAGACCGCCAGTTTGACACAAAGCACGCTGGTGACACGGTCATGGCCATTGCCAAGAAACTCGGAGGGGTTGTAGCCAATGCATTCCCGTGGGATGATTATGAAGCTGTGCTGAAGGAAGCTATGGGCGCCGACTGGGACACATTGGCAGAATTAGGATATGTCACCAAAGCCGGCAGTACGCCTTCCGGAAAGTTTGAATTCTACGCCAAGCCTTATGAGCCAATCGAGCTTGAAGGGGATTCTGACACACAACCGCTAACCCTGATTCCTATGGAGTTGATGCGGTTGGCAAGCGGAGCTATCGGAAATCCACCATTTTGCACAAAGACCTTGGAAGTAACGGAACTCAAAGGTAATGACCTTTTTGTTGAGGTAAATCCTAAGACTGCTGGAGATTATGGTCTTGCCGATGAAAAATATGCAATGTTGGAAACCTACAGAGGAAAGGCGAAGGTACTCATACATCTGTCTGAAGGAATCATGCCGGGCTTGGTGGCTATACCAAAGGGGCTCGGCCATACCGGTTATGACGATTATCTGGCAGGCAAGGGGGTAAACGCCAACAGTTTTATGGGAGTAGTAGAAGATCCCGTCTCTGGTTTATCTGCAACCTGGGGGATTAGAGCAAAACTGACCAGTGTTTAGAGAAGTGTAAAACTTGCGAAACGTTAAGTTGCTTTAGAATAAGTTGCTTTAGAAGGGGTAACCATGAAAGATGCACATCATAAGGGAGAGGGGCACCAGGAAGGACACGGCACGGTTTATAAGTATGGGATGGTCATTAACCTTGACAAGTGTACCGGCTGTGGCGCCTGCATGGTCGCTTGTATGGCCGAGAACAATATCCCCTTTAGAAAAGAAGACACCAACGATAGGTTAACCCAGAACTTCTGGATGCGGGTCTATAAGATTAGTAATGGTGGCTCCTTTCCAGACAACGATATCTGTTACATTCCACGCCCCTGCATGCACTGTGAAGGCCATGGTCATCATAATCGCACCCCCTGTGTGACTGTGTGTCCCGCAGTAGCTACCGATTACGATCATGAAACCGGTATTGTGAGTCAGATATATACCCGTTGTTTCGGATGCCGGTACTGCATGGCAGCATGTCCGTATCACGTTCGTGTATTCAATTGGTGGGACCCAAAATGGCCTGAAGGTATGGAAGAATATCTTAACCCGGATGTATCGCCACGTATGCGCGGTGTGGTTGAAAAATGTAGCTTCTGCTTTCATCGTCTTCAGCGGGCCAGAAACAAGGCCTACTCGGAGGACCGGCGCGAAGTGCACGAGGACGAATATCAGACTGCCTGCACGCAGGCCTGTCCTGCAGGCGCCATTACTTTCGGTGACCTCACTAATCCAGAACATAAGGTCTATGAGCTAAAAAAGACACCGAATGCCTTCAGGCTCTTGGAAGTTCTCGGCACAAACCCAAAGGTATATTACACCTCATCAAGGGCCTGGATACGTAAGGCAGCAGATGTTTATGTGGGCAAGGAAGGAAGCGGTGTAACCCACATCTAGGCTTGGGTTATCTTTACTGAATAAGAGGAGTGTCTATCATGTTCGATTCTGCATTAATTCCAAAGGGTGTAAAAAGGTGTTCATTTGCAAAGTTCTTTATATGGGTTCTCATCCTCCATATTCCCGTGCTTATAGGAACAGTTGCTGCGATCTTATGTTGGGGTTTAGCCCTTAATCAGACTTACTTGAACAACAACTTCCCCTTTGGGCTCTGGATTGCCGCCGACCTTGGAATTATTGCCCTTGGGGGTGGCGCCTTTTTCACTGGTTTTTTGAGGTACGTCATCAACATAAAGGAACTTAAGAACATCGTAAATTATGCGGTCGTCATTGGCGTCATCTGCTATGCCGCGGCCCAGGGTATCCTGGCTATAGATATCGGCCAACCCATAAGAGGCTGGTTCATTTTCTGGCACGCCAATGTCCATTCCATGCTCACAGAGGTGGCCTTTTGTATCATGGCTTACTTTATGGTCCTTTGTGTTGAATATCTCCCGCTCCTTTTGGAAAACCGACAGATATTTAAATTTTCAGTACCCCGTTCCTTTGCCCATCACCTTCACGAGGCCATGCCCACTATTGCGGCGATCGGTGTATTTCTTTCTTGCTTCCATCAAGGTTCTCTGGGTGGTGTGGCCGGCGTACTCTACGGCAGGCCCTTTGCTTATCGAGAAGGTTTTCTGGTCTGGCCTTGGACATTCTTCCTCTTTATCCTTTCAGCCATGGCATGCGGTCCCTGTTTTACAATCCTGATTACTAAGATCACGGAATTCTTCGCCAAGAAGAAACTTGTAAAGAAAAGCGTCGTCGGCATACTTGCTAAGATTTCCGGCGGGCTGACCACTCTGTATGTTTTATTGAAGATTATTGATACCCTCGGTTGGTTTGGTCTCGTCAAGGAAGCCGGCGCCCCCGTGAAAAGCTTTTACGCCAATCAGCCGTATGGCTGGTGGGTCTTGGTCATGGAAGTCATCATCCTTGGTGCTATTCCGGCCTTGCTCTTATTGAATAAGAAGACCAGGGAGAATGAGCCAATTCTCATCCTGGCCTGTGTTTTAAATTGCGCAGGCATTGTCATGAACCGCTGGATTATGACTGTGCAGGCATTGGCCATACCGGTAATGCCTTTTGATAAGTTTGTGAGCTACCATCCAAACTGGGTTGAATGGGCAACCACACTGCTGCCCCTCTGGGTGGGAGCCATCGTTATTATGCTCTCTTATCGTTACCTGCCCATTTTCCCGCAGGAAAGGGAGCTGAACCCATACTAGGACTAGGATAGGAACAGGAAAGGATATTCTGCCATGTTTCCATTTGCATTCGAGTGGATCAATGACCCAAGCCACTTTGTTTTTATGGGCGGCTTCTACTTCGCCCTTGGCGGACTTTTTATTGCAGTGAATTATTGTGTCATGCGGGCTCTCTTTGATTGGCTTTGCAAGGGCGGTGAAAACCATAACGAGCATTGATACCCCGGAACGGGATCGGCTTTACACGTATTAGAACCCAAATCGTATTGTCAAATTAGATTGTCAGGGGGAATATAATAATGGACATTGCAAGGTTTATAGGCATTATTATCGTTTTCGGCGTTCCGGCTATATGGTTCGGAGGCCTTGTTTTTGACTGGTTCCACAGTTGGGTGGCCGTTTGGATATGGGAGATTATCGTCGTGATCATCGCAATCAGCACAGCCCTGAAAGCCACACGCCATAAGTCGGCAGACGTCCACTGACCCCCGCCACAGACTGGTACCACAACCAATCCAAACCCCTGCCGGAGCCGTCGGCCGGGGTTTCGTTATTTCCCCCAGAACAAAAAAGGGCTGATTCCTCTACTGGGAACCAGCCCCTCAAAGTATTCAATTAACAATTGGCTTAACCGATCAATTGTTCTTCCTTCACCGTGATGGCCACCTTATAAAGAGCGCTCAGGATAAAAAAACCGGTCGCCCAAATCCCCAGCGTAATCAGAACTTCAGGGGCGGTTGCCTTATACTCGGTTATATGGTTCAACGGATTCGGCACAAAACCACCCAGAACCAAACCAACACCCTTATCGATCCATGTGGCAATAAAAACACAAATACAGGCTACTACCAGCGTATCATCTTTTCTGCGTGTGGCAGGCACCAGCAACAACACAAGACATGCCGCCGCGAAAAAAGTTGCCGTCCACATCCAGGGAACGAGGGCGCTATGGCCATGCAGCCCCACAAACAGGTACTTGATGGTATGCATATGCCCGGGGATATTACTGTAAAACCCGGTAAAGACCTCAAGCAGGAAGAAAAAGACATTCAGACACATTGCATAAGTGACGATACCTGAAAGCGTCCGGATTGCCTGATTGCCCGGATCAAATTTCGTATTTTTCCTGACAATGATGCAAAATATAATCAAAAGCGCAGGACCCGCCGCGAATGCCGAGGCCAGAAAGCGGGCGGCCAGAATTGCAGTCAACCAAAAATGTCTTCCGGGAAGCCCGGCATACAGGAATGCCGTTACCGTGTGGATACTAACCGCCCAGGGGATGGAGATGTAAATAAAGGGCTTGACCCACTTTGGAGCCGGCATGGACCTGCGCTCAGCAGCCAGAACATTCCACCCCACGAATATATTCAGGAACAAATATCCGTTAAGGACGACCATATCCCAAAAAAGGATTGAGGTGGGAGTCGGATGCAGCAAAACATTCATTGCGCGGGCAGGGTTTCCCAGGTCTGCAATGATGAACAACAAACACATCGTAACTGCCGCAACACCTAAAAACTCCGCCAATATGGTGATTTTACCAAATGCCTTATGATGATGCAGATAATACGGCGTCACAACCATCACGGCCGCCGCCGCAACACCAACAAGAAAGGTAAAATTGGCGATATAAACACCCCACGACACGTCCCTGCTCATCCCTGTTATGCCAAGGCCATAGCTCAACTGCCAGAGCCACATAATGAATCCTACTCCCATTACAGTGAGCAGACATGCCATCCATATCCAGTACTTCCGCGTTCCAACTAGTGCCTTCTCAAGCATAGCCACCTACCTCATACAATATAGTATACGTTTGGTTGCGTACCAAGCGATGGTTTACGACGAACCGAATACCTGGACCGCAACACTTTCCTTACCTCTGAATCGGGGTCTTCCAGATCGCCGAATATCAAGGCCGGTTCTTTACCTTTTTCTGCACAAAGCTTCTGAGCCGTTTCGACACAATACGGCATCTTTCCCTTGGCAAGCCGTTCTGCACAGAAATTGCACTTCTCCACCACGCCTTTCATCCGGGTCGGATACTCCATATTTTGCTCTTCTTCATTGATGAATTTTCTTGGATCGACCCAGTTAAAGCTCCTTGAGCCGTATGGACAAGCCGCCATACAGAACCGACATCCTATACAACGATGCATGTCCATAAGGACAATCCCATCGGTCTCCCTTTTAAATGTCGCCTGCGTCGGACAAACCCTCACACACGGAGGCTCATAACAGTGGTTGCACATAACCAGAAAGGGGGCATCTTTTAAATCTTCCATTATATGCTCATGCTCCTGGTCGGTTAATGTGTGCTCGTAATCATCATGCCAGATCCACTTGATCTCATGCTTCGGGTTTTCTATCTCCGGGACATTATGGAATTTGTGACAGACCTCCTGGCAGGCTTCTGCTATTTCCTCGTCAAGCGCCTTCACATTTACCACCATGGCCCACCGTTTTGCCGTTAGGGCCTCCCTCGGCTGAAACCCTAGAGGCTTGGCAAAGAAGTGTAAGACCTTCTCACTAATCGTAAAGTCTAATTCCTCCTTTGCGAGGACATCCGCGGCAGGCTTGGCCGCCAACCCCAACGTTGACATTCCGGCAATCTTTAAAAACTTCCTTCTGTCTACGCCCATTACATCTTCTCCTTAGGTTCCTTAGGTGCAATATGGCAGTCCCAACAATACGGTTCTACTGCCGTATAATCATGACACTGATCGCAAAACTCTGTTTTCTTTGCATGACAGTTATCACTCATACATGTATTCTGCAGGCTCATCTCAAACTTCCTGCCACTATCATTTACATAGTATCTCTTGGCTGTCCTCACCACAGAGTCTCTCCACAGATTCAAAACCTGCATGTGGTTAGGCCTCATATACTCTTTCGACTCAATGCATTTTTTTTCCTTCTCCGGATACTTTATGTCCGGCTTCGGCCCGGCCGCCCCGAGGTTCCACCACACAGGAAATGCCAACAAGATAACGCCGATAATTATGCCTGTGACTATTTTGCCTCCGTCATACATCACTCTTTATCCTCCTTGCCTGGAAGGGGTTCGCCACGCAAATCCACGGTCTTTTTCTTTTCTCCATCCAATACCATGGCATTTGTCACGAGTTCATGAATACCGGTTATGTCCACTCCAGGAACATAGTAAGTCATGAGATCGGGGAGAACCGCTCGGTCGATGGCACAGATGCACGCCATCATGTTTACACCGTGTTGCTCGTGGGCATATTTCACCGCGTTTGCCCTGGGAAGCCCCCCGCGCATCCTAAGCTCCATATCCTCGCCGGCGTTCAAGCCGGATCCGGCACCACAGCAGAAGGTCTGCTCCCTGATCGTGTTCTCCGGCATCTCATAGAAGTTATTACACACGTTTTTGATCACATATCGGGGTTCTTCGAACAACCCCATGCCCCGTGCCGGGTTACAGGAATCATGGAACGTCACCTTCAGATGATCATTTCTGCTTGGATCAAGCTTGAGCTTGTTATTTCTGATGAGGTCCGCCGTAAATTCGGTAATGTGGACCATCTTCGTTGACTTGGCATTCTCAAATTTGGTCCCCGTAATGGGGGAAACCGGCTCTTCCATCTTGCTGCCCTCTGCCAGCTCAAGATTCATGGTACCCATATACTGGTTTACCACACGCCACATGTGGCCGCATTCGCCGCCGAGAATCCATTTGACGCCGAGCCGTTTGGCCTCCGCATACATCTTGGAGTTCAATCGCTTCATTATCTCGTTTGAGGTGAAGAGCCCGAAGTTACCCCCCTCAGAGGCGTATGTACTCCAGGTAATGTCTAAGCCAAGCTTTTGGAGTTCATGGAATAAAATCATATAGCCCATGCAGGTGTACGTGCCCGGATCACCGAAGACATCACCGGAAGGTGTTACAAATAGGACCTCAGCGCCCTTTCTGTTGAAGTCAGGCTTTACCCTTACACCGGTAACTTCTTCAATCTCATCAACAAAGAACTCTAACATCTCTACGAAGGCGTGGGGCTGGATACCCATATGATTGCCGGTCATGTAGCAGAAGGCGACAGGGGCTGCGATCCAGTCAATATTTAGCCCCAGCAGGTTGGTCAACTCACGCCCCATAATGGTAATCTCTGCCATATCAATCCCGTAAGGACAAAAGACCGAGCAACGCCGGCACTCGGAACACTGGTACAGATAGTACCACAACTCCTTAAGCCTTTCGTAAGTCAACTCACGGCCGCCGGCCACAGGACCGAGGATCTTTCCTGCAGTAGTAAAGTGCTGCCTGTAGATTGATCTCAGAAGCTCTGCCCTCAAGACAGGCATATTCTTCGGGTCGCCTGAGCCGATGTAATAGTGACATTTGTCGGCACAAGCACCGCACCGGACACAGATATCCATAAAGAGCTGGAACGTACGGAATCTTCCGAGACGGTCCTTCATTCCATCCAGAAAGATCTCTTTCCAGTTTTCCGGCAGCTTCCAGTCATCGGCCATCGTCGACCATTCCCGCGGGTTCGGCATCCCCACCGCCTTAAGCCTAGCCGGTTTAGCCGCGTAACAGTGCATGCCGCGCTTGATCTTGACAGGGGGCGTATTCATCCACCCCTTTACGCGGGGCTCGGGCGTGTGCCCAACATCGCTCAGGAAGTCCCCTGGTTCTTGTGGAAGGTTCCAATCCTTTGGTATCCTAGGCATGATTACTCCTTTAACAGGTCTATTCTTTTTCTTCCTTCGGTACAGGCTGTTTATCTACTGGCAGTCCGGCACCGATCATCTTGTCTCTAAAGTCATCTTCGTACTCTTCATATGTATGTAACTTAACTTCCGGATTCCACGGATTAATGTGCCTGACTGCACGGTTGTTGTTCTCAAGGTTTCTCGTGGGACTCAGGAAAACACCGCCCATGTGCGTTAGCTTGCTGAATGGAAAGTAGGCAAAAAGGATACTCACCAGAAACAGGTGGATATAGAATAAAACACCCACTCCTTCAGGGATCTTGGGGTTGAAATTGGCAAGCCCCATGGTAAGCTCCTTAACACCCACAATATCGGTCTTCAGGCCGTATCGCATCAAGATGCCAGTTCCTGCAATGGTTAAGATCAAAAAGAGGGGAAAATAATCGGCAGGAAGCGAGATATAGCGCAACTGAGGGATAAGAAGCCTTCTTAATAACAGGAATGTTAGAGCCGCACCCAGCAGAAGACCGCTCTGATAAACAGCGGGGACAAACATCTCAAAAAAGCCATCAATGTTTTCGGTAAGCGTTACGAACCAAGGATTAGACTGTGTAAAAAATCTCAGGTGCCTGATTATAACAACCAAAAAACAATAATGAAACGCCATCGCCCCAATCCAGAGCCACTTAGAAGATGTGTATCTAACATCTTGCCCTGTGCCGAATTGCATCCTTGAATTTCTGAAAAGGGAGCGGAAGAAGAAGACCTCAAGAATCATCCGACCCCAGACACCAAGCCTTGTGGAAGGGTTGTCCAGCTTGTCGACATAGGTATACTTGATCCACGGCAAAGATTTCTGTTGCGAGGCAGTCGTCGGAATACGGAATGGAACAGGCGACTTCGCCCATTTCACCACCCGGTAGATCATTCCCAGAAAGAATATGATGACAGCAATGTAGGGGATGACTATCCCAAACAGGACATTAAAATGTGCCAGCCAAACTCCCAAAAAGGCGATCACAACAAGCCCGAAAACCGCCAGACTGGAAATCGCAAGACTCAGTATCACGTTCATTTGGTATTCCCTCGCTTCCGTGTAAGGTTAGCTGTTATTAATGTTGGCAATGCTCTCTTGGAGATCCGGCTGATCTTCCGGGATCTCATAGACCAAACCCGCCTTCGTTAACAACCGAGACGTGCGCCTCTTGACAGATTCCACCCTAATATCGTAAATCTGTTGTCGGCACTTGGAATAAATATCAAAGCCAAGAAGGGCTAAGCCATCTATCTTCGCCTCAAACGCAGCCCACTCTTTGGAAAACCCATCTTTATTGATCTTGCTTCCCAGTCCGTCTCTTATCACTGTCTTTAGCCCAAACAAAAAGCTGATGGCCTGTGACGGTGAAAACTCCTGAATGGCCCTTATCCTAATGATGCCATCAAGGGCCTTAGAAAGCTCATCTGTATCAGCATCTTCTAGGAGAGCGTCATAGGTGGACTCTATTCCCTCAAAGAGGGTATGGCCTACAGGATTTCCAAATTGATCCTTTTTTTTGAAAAAACCTTGGCTTTCTTCGGGATAACTTTTGAGTGTGAGATCACACCACGCCTTAACGATGGAAGATTTGTTGTCGGAAAGTAGGTTCTTTAGACTCATGTGAAATTAATTCTTGGTTGTTGACTTCGTTGTCAGATACCGGCCGAAAGACTAACCGTCATGATCATGTGCCACTTACACGAAATGTCCGCGGCTGTCAAGGCAAAAAAAAGCCGCCCTGCAACTCTTGGTTAGGCATTGAATTTGATATGGTGCCGGAGGTCGGAGTTGAACCGACATGGGCGCAAAGCCCGGAGGATTTTGAGTCCTCTGCGTCTACCAATTTCACCACTCCGGCACAGGATCTTCATGAGTCTAGAAAACGGCTTGCTAGTTGTCAATCAGAAATTTTATCTTCTGAAAACCAAATATACTCAGGCTCTATAATACATAAGCATTTCACTTGAACCCCTGACCCCTTGCATTTTTTAAGGCAAAAGCCGCAATCCCCGAACCCTTTTGGATAGGCGGGACTCAATGTCTCTCATATAAGACTTTTTGCTGGTCTGTCATATTTGTTCCGTCGACAAGACCAATATACCTTGACAGAATAGCCGAGCATCGTTATAGTTTTAAAGATATATAGCCGTAATTCTGAAAATTTATACTATAAGGAGTCACTCATGTTTGGGATGGGAATGCCGGAAATCATCTTGATTCTGGCTATAGCACTGATAGTCCTTGGCCCTAAAAAGCTCCCCGACATCGCCAAATCGCTTGGAAAGGGTATTGCGGAATTTAAGAAGGCCACGCAAGATTTCAAGCAAAGCATTGAAGTCGATAACGATTTCAAGGAAGCCAAGAACACAATAAAAGACATCAAGGGTGATATTCAGCAGACTGTCCATCAGTCCATGGCCGAAGGCGCTGCTTCTTTTAAGGATGAAGACAAAAAGCAAGAGCAGGGAATTGGAAAGGACGATGACCCTCTGCCGGAAGCTAGTTCAGAGACTAATACTGAACAACCCCATAATCAGGAAACTGATCAGGACATAAAAGAGTCCTCGCAGCAAGCAGAACAGGAAGCTGAAGAGAAAGGGCCCTCCAAGGATGCCTGAAGGTGAAAAGCTTCCCTTTACCTCACATCTCGAGGAACTTCGCAAACGACTCATAACTTGCTTTATTGCCATCGGTGTTGGCTTCTGCATATGTTATGGCTTTAAAGAGCTGCTCTTCGAAATCCTCATGAAACCGCTCCTTGCGGCTATGCCGCCCGAGGGAAAACTTGTCTATACAGGTCTTCCAGAGGCTTTTTTTACCTATCTGAAAGTCGCCCTCTTGGCAGGGATACTTCTGGCTATCCCTGTTATAATGTATCAATTCTGGATGTTTATAGCCCCTGGTCTCTATAACAAGGAAAGGAAGTGGGTTCTGCCGATTGTTTTTCTTTCCTCAATGTTTTTCGTGGGCGGGGCGCTATTTGGATACTACGTGGTTTTCCCCTTTGGATTCAAGTTCTTTATGGGGTTTGCATCGGACGCCATTAGACCCTTGCCTTCCGTAAAAGAATACTTTGGGTTCTCGGCCAAGCTCTTGTTTGCCTTCGGGATCGTCTTTGAACTCCCGCTTTTCATAACCTTTCTGGCAAAACTGGGGATCGTGGACGTGGACTTTTTGAGGAAGAAGCGAAAGTATGCCATCCTTGTCTTCTTTGCCGGTTCCGCCATCCTAACCCCTCCCGACGTAATCACCCAGATCATGATGTCCGGCCCCCTGATGATCCTTTATGAAGTAAGCATCGTCGGCGCCAAGATCTTTGGAAAGAAGAAAAAGAACAAAGACATAGAAGAGACTGACAAAAAGGACGACAAGCAAAATGCCGGGTAATGGCTTTTCTCCTTGACATCTGCTGAGTATTTTGCTAAAAAAGCTTCCCTTAGAGATGGTTACAACTCTTTAAAATTATTAACTTTTTAAATCTTAGGAAAGGAGGAAAGGTAGGACATGAAGAAACGCTCACTGTTAACATTGGCAATTGCACTCTTGGGGGTGGTCTTTGTCTTTTCGATGGTACATGCCACAGATGCACCTGATACCATCGAGATGAACTCCAAAGTGCACAAGAAACACAAGAAATCCCTCGTAACCTTTACCCACAAGAAACACAATGTCGATTACAAGATTGCCTGCGCCGATTGCCATCATGTTTACAAGGATGGCAAGAACGTGTGGAAAAAAACCGAAGCAGTCCAAAAATGTGATGCCTGTCACAGCGAGGCCAAGGCGCCCAAGGTAAAAAAGGGTGAACCAAAGATACCCAAGAAGGAAAAGATCAAAAAGTACCACTACTCAGCGATTCATGAGAACTGTGCAGGGTGCCATAAGGATCTGAAGAAGGCGGCTAAGCCAACCGGACCCACGGCATGCAAGGACTGCCATCCGAAGAAAAAGAAATAAAGAAAATACAGAAACAAAAAAAGAGGGCACGGTCGTTTTAGGCCTTGCCCTATTTTTTTGCTCTATACCGTCTGCCCGCCTCAACCATCGCCTTTGCCCAGGCAGGTGTTCCCAGGGCATGGATGTGAGTGTATGTTGCAAGGGTATTCTTGTAGCACAGGCCGTCCCTGTTGCCGTCAAAACCACCGCCGCGCATCATGTTGAAGGCCAGATCCTCTGAATCCCCCTGCCAGCTTAAGACCTTGGAATAATGAAACTCGTGTCCGCGAATCCGACTGCCGACCTCAAAGTAAGGATTCTCTCTTTCCACCTCGCAAATAGTGTAACCATGGCCCTGCGGTCGCTTTGAAAACCCAAAGACTACCGGCAAAACTTCAGCCATGGGATAGGCCCGACCCTCCAGGATGAGCTTTTCACCCAGGTACATGAGACCCCCGCATTCGGCATAAACGGGTAGACCTCCTTCCGCCAGGTGGCGCACATCTTTTCGAAAGCCTTCATTTGACGCAAGGCCTTTTGCCTGTGTTTCCGGAAAACCACCGCCGATATAAAGCCCGTCCAGGGGTGGTAGCCTTCGATCCGCCAGGGCACTCAATATGACGATTTCGGCCCCAGCCTGCTCAAGGGCTGTTATGTTTTCCGGATAATAAAACTGAAAGGCGGCATCCCGGATGACACCGATGCGGGTCTGGGTTGCATTTGTTTGCCATTCGACGGGACCAGGGGGATCGTCCGAGCCTGAAAAAGTGCGTGGCTCTCCACTGTTGACACACTTGCCGGAGGCCTTGCTGCCGGCTGGCAGATCCGGGACTGCCTGCCTTGCCATCCCCAAGAGCCCTTCCAGACCAAGGAACTTTTCCGCCATCTCGGCGGCCTTGTCTATTGAGTCTGTCGCCCAAGCATGCTCCTGTGTCGGCACAAGTCCCATGTGTCTTTCCGGGAAGGGCTCATCTTTGAGCTTGGGTATGGCCCCAAGCACCGGAATGTCACAATATGTCTCCACCGACTTTCTCAGGATCGACTCGTGGCGCCCGCCTGCCACACGGTTCAAGATGACACCGCGGATCTCTACCTCTGTATCAAACTGTATGCACCCCATGACCATGGCGGCCACTGTACGGGTACTTTTAGTACAATCTATCACAAGGATGACAGGGGTCTTTAGGAGCTTGGCCAATTCAGAGGTGCTGGTAGTACCCTCAACATCTATTCCGTCGTAAAGACCGCGGTTTCCTTCAATAACGGCAAGGTCACTTTGAAAGGAATGATCGGCAAAAGAGGAACGGATCGTTTCGGCAGGCATAAAAAAGAGGTCCAGATTATCGATGATTTTACGGTAAAGATTATTCTAAAATCGTCGGCGCCCCTGCCAATGATCACGGCCGCTGCCGATGGGTCTTACATTATGAGCCCCTCAGTGGGGGACAAGGGCCAGGAGTGGTTCGATCAGGGCAACGATGCCGGTTCGGGTCCCTACACCCTGAAAAATTACAAGAGCGGCGAGAGTTGGATTCTGGGCAAGTTTGACGATTACTGGGGCGGCTGGAGCGGCAAGCATATTGAAAATGTTCTGGTAAAATACACCAAGGAGGGGTTGGTTCAGCTGAAAATGCTGCAATCCAACGAAGCCATGCTGGCCAGCAGAATACCCATCGACAGCTATGACAAGGTCAGCAAGGCGTCAAACACAAAGGTCCTGAAGGGGCCGAGCTATACCAATTACTTGGCATTTTTCAACACCATGCGTCCGCCGCTGGATCGGCAGAAAGTTAGAAAGGCCCTGGCCCATGCCATACCGTATGACGACCTTATAGAACTCGGTTGGGACGGGGCGGCCACCCAGGCCCGCGGCCCGGTTCCCAATGGGCAGTTTGGCCATTCCGAAAAGGTCATCCAGTACGAGTACAATCTGGAAAAAGCCAAGAGCCTGCTGGCCCAGGCTGGTTTCCCGGACGGCGGGTTCAAGCTGACCCTGACCCATGCAGCCGAAAATGTCTCCCATGGGCGCATTGCGCCTTTGATTCAGGGTGAATTCAAAAAGCTGGGTATCGAAGTCGAAATCCAGAGCATTGTCTGGACATCACAGTGGGCTAAGGCCAAAGGCAACCCCAAAGAGGCCCAGGATATCTTTTTGCTGGCGTGGTGGCCCACCTACGCGGATCCCTACGAAACCCTGTATTCACTGCTGCACAACGAGAAGGACAAACCGGTCTGGAACCTGGCCTATTATGTCAATCCAGCCTATGACAACATGATCCGCAAGGCTTATGAAATGACGGGTATTGAACCTGACAAGGCCCTGGATCTCTACATCCAGGCCCAGAACATGGTGCAGAAGGATGCGCCCGTGGCCTGGCTGGTGGATACTGAAGCAATATGGCCCATGAACGAAAAGCTGCAGGGTCTGGAAATCAACCCGGCCTATCCCGCTACCCCGTTCTATTATGACATGTACATAGAATAAAAGGTAAGAAAACTGCATAGGCCCCGGCTTTTTTAAGCGGGGCCTTAAAAACGACGGGTTCAAGGATAAACTGATATGCCTTTGACTCTTTTCATCCTTAAGCGTTTTGCCGGGCTCGTAGCCTTGCTGCTGGCGCTCAGCGTGCTGGTCTTTTTCTTTTCGCGGGCGATTCCCGGTGATGTGGCTGCCCTGTATGTGGGCGGAAATGCCAAGCCTGAACAGATCGAGAAAGCCAGAATTGAACTGGGGCTGGATAAACCCCTCTATATCCAGTACCAGCGTTATATGGGCAGGTTGTTTCAGGGGGACATGGGTCTTTCCCTGAGATCCCACCGGCCGGTATTGAAAGACCTGTCCGAGAAAATTCCCATGTCCATGGAACTGGTGCTGCTGGCCCTGGCGTCGGCTGTCATTTTGGGTATCCCCATCGGCGGCATTGCTGCTATCAAGCACGGCACCTGGTTGGATGAAGTGATCAAGTGGTTTACAGCGGCAGCGGTGAGTCTACCCATATTCTTCCTGGCCCTCCTGCTGCAGCTCGTATTTTTCGACCTACTGGGCTGGTTCCCGCTGCAGGGCCGGCTGGACAGTATGCTGGAGTTCACCCACCCCATCGAGCTGATCACGGGTTTCAGTTTTATAGACAGCTTGGTTACCGGTAACTTTACCGCATTTTTTAACGTGATCTGGCACATGGTGCTTCCAGTGGCAGCCCTTACCCTGGGGCCTATAGGGTTTATTGCCCGCCTGACCCGTTCCTCTCTGCTGGAAGTGATGAATCAGGATTACATCCTGGCGGCGCGGGCATCGGGCATTAGCGAAGGGGTGCTCTATTTTAGGTATGGGCTGCGCAATGCCCTATCCCCCATCCTGACAGTCATCGGGCTTATGGTGGCTTTGCTGATGTTGAACACTTTTTTTGTGGAAGTAATTTTCAACTGGCCGGGTATCGGTTATTACGCCCTGATCGCCATCACCAGCCTTGATTTTCCGGCCCTGATGGGGGTGACCTTTACCATCGGCATCATCTATGTTTTGGCCAATACTGCCACGGATGTGGTGCGCAGGCTGGTGGACCCACGCATAAAATAGTAAAAAATTATGGAAACCATTGATTATAAAAAATTGGCCCAGGAAGCTCTCGAGGATCATCGCAAGGCAAGGGTGTATAATTTTCGCTTGTTTCTGAAGAAAAAACTGGCTGTTTCGTCGGCCCTGGTTTTGGTGGTCATTATGGTGTCAGCCCTTTTGGCCCCGTGGGTGGCGCCCTATCCTGATCAGGGCAAGGGTGCCGTCAATCTTGAAGAAAGGCTGCAGCCCTTTTCCAAAAAGCATTTCCTGGGGACCGATATTTATGGCCGTGATCTTCTTAGCCGGGTGATTTTTGGTGCTCGTATTTCGGTCTTTGGCGGCCTTTTCATCGTGCTGATGGCCGCCCTCATCGGTGTTCCCTTAGGCCTTTGGGCTGGATACCGTGAAGGGGTTCCTGGCGCCATTATCATGCGTATCGTGGAACTGGTTCTCTCCTTTCCATCGGCCCTGGTGGCCATGGGCATTTCGATTGTGGTGGGTGCCGGTTCCATGACGGCCCTGATTGCCCTGGTTATTCCCTGGTGGCCCTGGTATACCCGGCTCGTTCAGGGCGAGGTGTTGTCCCTTAAAAACATGCTCTACATCGAAGCCGCCCAGATGCTGGGCTATGGCCGATTCTATATCCTGTTTCGCCACCTGCTGCCCAATATTCTGACACCGGTTATTGTCCTGATGCTGCTGGATGTCGGCCCGGCCATCATTGCTATCGGTGTCCTCAGCTTTTTGGGGTTGGGCACACAGCCACCGCATGCCGACTGGGGGCTCATGGTCTGGAATGGTTCCCAGAATCTGTTGGGTGAATGGTGGATTGCCATTGTTCCCGGATTTGCCATGTTTTTGCTGGTGACGGCCTTCAACATTTTCGGGGATGCCCTGAAAGAGATCCTGGACCCAAAATAAACGAGATGCATATGTCAATCCAAAAACTGCAAGATCCCCTGCTCAGTGTGGAAGACCTGTGCGTCGGTTTTGAGGGATCCAGGGGGACCGCAAAAATACTCGAGGGTATTGATTTTACACTTTATCCTGGAGAAGTTCTGGCCCTTGTAGGGGAAACCGGCTGTGGTAAAAGCGTCACCGCCAAGTCGCTGCTGGATCTGATCCCCCAGCTTTCCCGTCAAAGGACGGGCCGTGTCTTTTTTGAGGGGAACGATCTCCTGAAACTTTCCAGCCGTGAACTGGGCAGGGTTCGGGGCCGATCCATCGCCATGATTTTTCAGAACCCCCAGTCCAGCATCAACCCTGTATTTACCCTGGGAGAACAGATGTTCCGGTTGATCCGAATGTACCTGCCGGACGAAATCAATGCTCTTTGTAAACACAAAAAAGTGAAGGAAAAAACAGCGGTTCACAAGATAGCGCAGGAAAAACTGGCCGAGGTGGGTTTGACCGAAACCGGCCGCCTGCTGAAGTCCTATGCCCACGAAATCAGCGGCGGTATGGCCCAGCGCTATAAAATTGCGCTGGCCCTTCTGAGTTCACCGGAAATCCTGATTGCCGATGAAGCTACATCGGCACTGGATGTGACCGTGCAGGCCCACATCCTGAAGCTATTGAAAGAGATGTCGCAAAAAAAAGGCACGGCCATTTTGTTTATCACCCACGATCTCGGGATTGCCGCCCAGATATGTGACCGGGTGGCGGTGATGTATTCCGGACGCATCGTGGAGATCGGCCATACGCTGGATATTTTCCAAAAACCTCTGCACCCTTATACGCGGGGTTTGCTTGAAGCGGTTCCAACGTTGGGGAAAAAAGATCCGCTGCGGTTTGTATCCGGAATGATCCCCGATCTGGTGAACCCGCCCCAGGGATGCCGGTTTCATCCGCGGTGTGACCATGCCATGGTGATTTGCAGCAGCCAGAGACCGCTCTCTGCCAAAAAAAATGGAGATCATGCGGTTGCGTGCCATTTGTACGATGCAAAGGAGCCAAGTCAATGAAGATGTCAAATGCATTGATCGATTTAGAGAATATAAATACCTGGTTTCCCCATCAAAAAACACTGGCTGGGAAGGTGACCGCGTGGATCAAAGCCGTGGACCGGGTTACGCTGCAGATTTTTTCCGGCGAATGTCTCGGCCTGGTAGGAGAGTCTGGCTGTGGAAAAAGTACCCTGGGCCGTACGATCTTGAAATTGGCCCCGCTCAAGTCGGGAAAAATCAAATTCAACGGTGAGGAGATACAGGGTTTGGGGGACCGGGGATTTCAACCCTTCAGGCCTAAAATGCAGATGGTCTTCCAGGACCCCCGAGCATCTCTGAATCCCAAAATGACTGTTCGGCAAATTCTAACCGAAGCGCTGGCCATTTGTCCTGAAATCGATAAAAAACAGTATGCACAAAGGGCCACGGAACTGATGAACATGGTGGATTTGCGTCCTGAACACCTGTTCCGTTACCCCCATGAATTCAGCGGCGGTCAGCAGCAGCGGATCTGCATTGCCCGTGCACTGGCCACCCAACCCGAGTTCCTGGTGTTCGATGAGGCCACCAGCGCCTTGGATGTTTCCGTGCAGGCCCAGATCATCAACCTCATGGCAGATCTTCAGAAACGGTTAAACCTGACCTACTTGTTTATCAGCCACGACCTGAGCATTATGGAACATATCTGCCACCGGGTAGCGGTGATGTATGCCGGCCGGGTCATGGAAATTCAAGATGCAGATGCCTTGTTTTCTTCTCCCCGGCACCCGTATACCAAGGCGTTGCGTGACGCTGTCCCCATCGCCGACCCGACCCGGCGGGACGGGATGAGCATCCTGGAAGGCGAGGTGCCGAGCCTGCTGGCACCGCCGGATGGTTGCCGGTTTCATCCAAGGTGTCAGTACGCGACCGAGCGATGTAGCAAAGTTGTGCCGGAAGCCGATCTGATCAAGCCCGGAAACTGGGTTCGTTGCCACCACCACAGAGCACTGTGGGAGAAACAGACATTGAGAAAATAATTGTCTTTTGGGGTAACCGTTTGATAAGAAACGCGACGCTATTTAATATGAGATATTGGAAAGAGACTTCTGGATGCTGGATGGTTATTCAATCCCATTTGAACGGGACCTTCAACCGCATCAAACATTCAGTCTCAGAGCTTAAAAAAAGGAAAAATTAAATGAGCCGACTATTGGGCATAGGTGCCTGTCAAATGGGGACCAATCACGGGGATATTCAGACCAATCTCGAGTCACTGGCAAGGCATGTCAAAAGCATTAAATTTTATAGCCCATGGGTCCAGCTGATCTGTGCCCCGGAACTCATTATTCCAGGCGTGTCCCCTATGGAAGCGGCGGCGCAGGAAATTCCTGGCCCGATTACGGCATTCTGTGCTGAACTGGCCAGGGAATACGGGATTTATCTGATTCCCGGATCGATGT